>Ga0256404_1000668_pt1 | contig 88026 bp, 50 predicted proteins | sample RumenRJG_01DNA_FD_185990 | JGI IMG/M metagenome (GOLD analysis project Ga0256404, IMG submission 185990) | Bovine rumen microbial communities from Lethbridge, Alberta, Canada - RJG_01 | ecosystem: Host-associated > Mammals > Digestive system > Stomach > Rumen | place: Canada: Alberta | collected...
TGGTATAACAATAAAAGACTAAAATTGAGGTTAAAAGGAATGAGCCCGGCACAATACCGAGCTCACTACTATAGAGAGTTGAATAATTAATGTTTAATTTATTGTCCAACTTTTCGGGGTCACATCAGAGAATGGCACACCCACATTTTTATTATGCGTTACGGACAAGTGGTGAGCGGGTTGTAGCAGATGCGGTCGATGGGCATCCAGCCTGTGTATTTCTTGTCCTTAGTAACCACCTTTATCCACGAGCCTTTTATCATTAGCGGCTCAAGCACTAAATCCGCATAGTCGCTCCGCAGCACCTTCACCGCCTTGGCACTATTTGAGGGAGCCACGCGCAGGCAACCTTCTGGATCGCCGCTAATAGCGAATCCCAGCATTGATTTATGCAACCAGTAGCCCGTAGAGGAACCCTTCAGAGGTATGGTTGTTTCGTCGTCGCCCCATGTGTCCACCTCGGGGGTAATCTTCCACCATCCGTTCTTCACGCTGATGATGTCAACCGTGCAACTCAAGTCCTGAGGTATCTGGTAAACAATTTTCCCGTTAGGCGCATTGCGGACATTAGTCGGCGAACCAGTGTTGTCGGAAATGCACACCGTCACTGGGTTCTGCGAAAAGGCACTGATCGAAGCAATCGCAAAAAGCGCCATCAATAGAATCTTTTTCATAAGTTATAAGTTTTTGATATTAGTAAAGAATCATTAATTATTTTTGCTTCTGTATAACTAAAAGTTATTTGTCTGTTTTACAGTAGGAGGTGACGTGTCCCACGTCACGAAATCTCGGCTTGTGACGTGGGACACGTCACCTCCTACTTGGACACTGCAAAGATAGCGAAAAGAACTCAATCGTGCAAAGAACAACTATAATTTTTTACGTAGAAAGGCACCTCCGGGAACGCCGTTTGTAACCCATTGGATTTCAAGTAGATACAAAACGGCCAACAAAGTTAATAAGATTGTTCGACAAAGTTATTAAGATTGTTCAACAAAGTTATTAGGATTGTTCAACAAAGTTAATAACTTTGTTCCGCGGTTTGGCATCAATCGGAATCCGCATTGATATGAATGAAAATTAAAGGGGATATATTTGGGAATATCGGTAAATTATTATTATATTTGCATGGTGAAAAAACTATAACCTATTTTTAATCTACAAATGAGCCGGAGTCATCATTCTTCCACACTGTAATTTATGAAAAGAACGTCTATCATACTGCTAATGGCACTGCTGTGCATGGCATGCAGGGCTCAGAGCAATGCCGAGAGAGCAAGCCTTAGGAACGAGATTGAGAAGGAACTGACGGGAAACATCCTGCCGTTCTGGGTGAAACACACCTCCGACCCCAGTGGCGGGTTCTACGGAGTGATAACACGAGAGGGCAAGGGAGTGCACGAGGCTCCGAAGGGTGCCATACTCGGGGCACGCCTGCTGTGGACTTTCTCACAGGCATACAGACTCTACGGATACAGCGAATACAAAGTGATGGCCGACAGTATGCAACAATACTTCATCAACAACTTCATTGACAAGAGGTACGGCGGAGTGTACTACACCCTGACACCCGATGGCGCTGCACTGGACGATACAAAGCAGACATACGCCCATGCCTTTGCCATCTACGGACTGGCAGAGCACTTCCGCGCCACGGGCGACACACGCAGTCTGAACAAGGCGATAGACATCTTCTGCACGCTGGAGGAGAAAGTGCACGACCATGAGCGCGGGGGCTATCAGGAAATGCTGGCGCGCGACTTCTCGAAGACATCAGTGAAGGGCGTCGATGGGCATCCTGGAGCCACCAAGACCATGAACACCCACATACACTTGCTGGAGGCATTCACTACATTATATAAGGTATGGCCCGACGAGTCGCTGAGTCTGTGTCTGAAAGAACTCATCGGAATACTTGAAAACAGGCTTTACAGTCCCAAGACAGGCCATCTGCTGCTCTACTGCGACGACGACTGGAACGTGCTGGAGGAAGTGGATTCCTACGGGCACGACATCGAGACATCGTGGCTGATATGTGAGGCTGCCGAGGTTCTGGGCGACGATGACATTACGGCACGCATCAGGAAGCAAGCCGTGAAGATGGTTGACGTGGCGATGAAGGAGGGAATGAAGGCCGACGGCTCAGTGATTTACGAGAAAAACTCGCATGGCGTGGAACAGAGAATGTCGTGGTGGCCACAATGCGAGGCGGTCATAGGATGCATCAACGCATGGCAGATAACCGGCAAGCGCAAGTATTTCGACCAGGCTGTTAAGACGTGGCGCTTCATTCGCGACAACTTCGTGGACAGGGAATACGGAGGATGGTTTAACGAGTTGGAGGCAGCGCCCGGCAACCAAAGCATGTCTCCCAACACCAGAACTCCCAAGGGGTCTATGTGGAACTGTCCTTACCACAACAGCCGCATGGGATTTGAGATGCTGTGGCGTCTCGCCGTGAAGACGGTCCACTCGGAGGTGATGGCATGGAGCAACATGACAGGAGTGCGCATCGACGGCGAACTGACAGACTTCGAGACGGCTCTATGCGTGGGTGTTCCGGGCGGAAAGATAGAGAAGACGGGGCGCGAACGGCAGCAAAACGTGAAATACCGACGCGAGGGGAACACGCAGATTGTTGACATACCGATGCACGGGGCGCACTTCCATCAGGAGGTCACCGACCTGAACAAGCAGCAAGTAAACCTGAAATGGACCGCCGTGGTAGACGAGACATTGCAGGAGGGCGCGTTCTTCAGCATGTCACTCGCACCGAAACACTATGATGGTGCTAAGATCAAGTCAACGGGAAACAAGTTGACCGTGATTGGCAAAGAGAGCAACATGACCTTCAAGTTCAACAAGAAAGTGACCACCGCAGTGCGCAACGAAAATGGCAACAAGGTGGTTTACATCACTCTCTTGCCAACGCTAAGGCAGGGAGAGAAGGCAGAACTTGAGGCAACACTAACCATACAGCCAACCAAACAGCAAGACAAAAAAGCGAAAGCCAAGGCTTCAAACATCAGCCTCGACCTCGGAAAGCCAGGTCAGCGGTTTATAGGCTTCGGCGGAAACTTCCGCATTCAGAACCCGGAGAAAGACCCCAAGGTGATAGACTACTGCCTGAAGAACATGCGCGTGGCAATGGGGCGCGTGGAGTTTCCGTGGGCAGCATGGGCGATGGAGGGAGAAGACAACCCTCATGTAAAGGCAAGCGCACAGATGGCGGCACGCCTGAAGGCGATGGGCATGCCGGTGGTGGTGAGTTGCTGGTTCCCGCCGCAGTCGGCACTGGAGCCCGGTTCAAAGCGCCGTTCTGGCGGAGTGGCTGCCCTGCGGCTCGACCCTGCAAAGGAGCAGGAGAACTATGAGCAGATGGTGTCTTATCTGGAATTTCTGAAAAACGAATATGATGTGGAGGCCGACTACTTCTCTTTCAACGAGTCGGACATCGGCATCGACGTGCTGCACACGCCAGAGGAGCACCGCGACTTCATCAAGGGCTTCGGCGAAACGATGTCGAGCCGCGGACTGAGGACAAGGATGCTCTTAGGCGACAACAGCGATGCCACGACAATAGACTTTATAAAGCCCACACTGGAAGACAAGACTGCGAATAGGTTTGTCGGTGCAGTGTCGTTCCACTCGTGGAGAGGTTGCGACGACGAGACACTCAGGCGATGGTATCAGGCAGCACGAAGCATACACGTGCCGCTCATCGTGGGCGAGGGAAGCACCGACGCAGCAGCATGGCGCTACCCCGCAATCTTCAAGGAATCGACATTCGCCCTGTACGAGATAAACCTCTATACCCGCCTGTGCGCCATCTGCCAGCCGTTAAGCATACTGCAATGGCAACTCACGGCCGACTACTCGCTGCTTCAGGGAGAAGGCATACTGGGTGACGACGGACCGCTGCGCCCCACACAGCGTTTCCACAACCTGTGGCAACTGTCACAGACGCCTGCCAACGGAAATGCTATACCAGTCACCACCGATAACGACAACCTGAACACGGCGGCATTCTATAACAAGGTGCAAGGCAAGGGCGCGCTGCACATCGTGAACAACGGTGGTGCCGGCAAGGCGGAGGTCAGCGGACTGCCAACGAGTGCAAGCCACGCCATTGTCTATGTCACCAATGCCTGTCAGAACGCAGAGGCGCAACAGGTGAAGGTAAAGAACGGCACCGTCATCATAGACATGCCTGCCGAGAGTTTCGTCTCGGTGTTGTTCTAACTCCAAGTATCGGATAAACGACTTAAAACCAAAATACGCATGAAACAATTGTTATTATCTATTGCAGCCGCTGTGCTATCGCTGACAGCCTCAGCACAGACAATCACCGGTAAGTATGAAGTACCGAAAGTACCCGAATGGGCTAAGAACGCAGTGTTCTATCAAATCTATCCGCAGACCTTCTGCGACTCTGACGGCGATGGCATTGGCGACCTGAATGGCATCATCAGCAAACTGGACTATGTGAAGAGCCTGGGAGTGGATGCCATCTGGTTCAACCCCTTCTTCGACTCGCCATTCATGGATGCCGGCTACGACATCCGCGACTATTACAAGATAGCACCGCGCTACGGCACCAACGAAGATGCACGCCGCCTGTTCGAGGAGGCACACAAGCGCGGTATGCGCGTAATCTTCGACTACGTCATCAGTTACACCGCCATCGACAATCCCTGGTTCGTGGAGTCGCAGAAGCAGGAGAAGAACAAATACTCCAACTACTATATCTGGACCGAGACCAACTGGGTGGACCCACCACGGGAGTTCGCAGGACAGTTCATTAAAGGTTACGGTCAGCGCAACGGACAGTTCATGCGCAACTTCTACTGGTGCCAGCCAGCACTGAACTTCGGCTTCGCCAATCCCGACCCCGAGCAGCCTTGGCAGTTGCCCACCAACCATCCCGACGTGATGGCGATGCGCGAGGACCTGAAGAAGGTGTTGCGTTTCTGGATGGACATGGGATGCGACGGCTTCCGTGCCGACATGGCTGGCGCTCTGGTTAAGACGCGCCGCGTGAGGGGCAACGAGCAGTTCTTCAACACCAACGAGAACGAGACGAAACTGTTCTGGCGCGAGATACGCCGTCTGCTGGAGAAGGAATATCCGCAGGGATTCATGGTTGCGGAGTGGTCTTATCCCGCCGACGCGCTTGACGATTGTTTCCACGTGGACTTTTTCCACTGGTTCAACGGTTACAACGACCTGTTCCAGAAAGAGAGTTGGAGAATACTCAACGGTGTGAGCGAAGGACATAGTTACTTCGACGCCGAGGGAAAGGGAACCGTGACCGAGTTTCTGAAGAGTTACATGGACCAGTATGAGAAGACCAAAGGCAAGGGCTACATCAGTCTGCCACTGGGCAATCACGACAACGCGCGACTGGGCAACCGCCGCACCGACAAGGAACTGGAGATTATCTATGCCTTCGGGTTCACCATGCCTGGCGTGCCTTTCCTCTATTATGGTAACGAGATAGGAATGAAACAGTTGCCGAAGGATTGGCCGCAAGTGGAAGGGGCATATCAGCCACGTAACGGAGCACGCACACCGATGCAGTGGACTGGCGGCAAGAACCTCGGTTTCTCTACCGCCGACCCGGCAAAACTCTACCTCCCTGTTGACCCGGCGCCCGATGCTCCTAACGTAGAGGCGCAGGAGAAGAACCCCAACTCGCTGCTGAACAAGACAAGGCAACTAATATCACTGCGACATAGCGAGCCGGCACTCGCCAACTATGCCGAGTTTGTGCCTATTTATCCATCTGCCAATGCCAGCAATCCTTCGCCCTACCCCTTTGTCTATGCACGTGCTGCTGGCAATGACGTGGTGCTCGTGATGCTTAACCCAAGGGCAGAGGCATCGGATGCCACGTTCAACATCAACGTGAAGTTCAAGAAGACTAAAGTGCTTGCCGGCGACAAGTTCAAGATTGAGCACAACAAAAAGAGTGGCGACATGACCATACACATGCCCGCCACTTCGTATGCTATTGTGAAACTGATATAAAAAACAAGGGGGCATATCCTTGGTCCAAGCCGCGCAACACGTCTGCGGTTTTGGAAACATTCTCCATCGGTGTGAATTATTAAGGCGAGGAGAGTGCCCCCATGTCACTATCAAATAAAGGCAACTATATATTTCAACAGGAAAAGCGCCGCCAGAGCATAGATTACGATGCCAAGTTGTCTCCACTTTCCGCTGAGCAACTTGACTGTGACGTACGACAACATTCCCAAGACAATGCCTTCGGAGATGCTGGCGGTGAAAGGCATCATTACGATGGTGATGAAACAGGGCAACGACTCTGTGATGTCGCTGAAATCAATCTTCGTGACTGTTTTCATCATTAGAACGCCCACCAGCACCAGTGCACTTGTAGTGGCTGCAGAGGGAATGATGAGGAAAAGAGGCGAGAAGAACAACGAGACGAGGAAAAGGCATGCCACGGTGAACGACGTCAGTCCTGTGCGTCCGCCCTCGGCAATGCCGGTGGCACTCTCGACGTATGTGGTAACGGTGGATGTTCCGCAAAGTGCGCCCACCGTTGTGCCTACGGCATCGGCCATCAGCGCCTTGTTAAGACCATGTATGCGTCCGTTCTTATCCACCATTCCCGCGCTTGTAGAAGCGCCTATCAGCGTTCCGAGGGTGTCGAAGAGGTCCATGAAAAGCAGTGTGAACACCGCGATATAGAACTCGATGTCAAAGGTGAAGAATCTCGAGAAGTCGAACTGCAACGCTATTGACGATATCGACACGGGCATGCTTACAAACGAGAAGCCCTCGGGCACCTTGGTAACCCCGAAGGGAATGCCTATCAGCGTTATGCCAATGATAGTGTAGAACAGCGCGCCGCGAATCTTCAGTGCAATGAGGATGGTTCCAAGAAGTATGCCGGCCATTGCCAGCAGCGACGCTCCGTTCCAAGGACCGAGTGCGGTCATCGTCGCTTCGTTGGTCACTATGATGCCACCGTTCTTTAGTCCAATATAAGCCACGAACAAGCCGATGCCGGCGGATATGGAGTAACGCAGATTCACTGGTATGGCGTTAACTATCGCCTCGCGCACTCTCAGTGCGGTGAGAATGATGAACGCCACACCCTCGACGAGCACTACTGCCAGCGCCTCCTGCCAACTGTAGCCCATCACGATAACCAGTGTGTAAGCGAAAAAGGCATTGAGACCCATGCCAGAAGCCAGAGCAAATGGCAACTTGGCATAGAAAGCCATGACCAGAGTGGTTACGGCTGCCGCTATGATGGTTGCAGAAAACACTGCTCCCTTGTCCATCCCTGCCTCTCCCAATATTATAGGATTCACGGCAAGGATGTAACTCATGGTCAGGAAGGTGGTGACACCTGCCAGCAACTCTGTCTTAACACTGTGCTTCTCTGGGTTGAAGCCTACCCATGACAATATCTTCTTCATTGAGTATTAATTATGTTTAATGATAAATACGACCTGACAACGACTGTATGAAACCGAGTTTCTCACAACCGAAATCAAGCCATAAACGACCACGATACTTCTGTTAATTTGTGTGTTGTAATAAAACGGCTGCAAAATTACTACTTTTTTGTAAAACAAATGCAATTAAACTGAAATATCCTCATTTTTAATGACATATACTGATTTTTTTGACTTTAATCAATGAGAAAATTGTATATTTGCGGAAAAAAGGACTACTATGGAAAGAAACGAAAGGATTTATCAGATTTTCAGCGAGATAAACAAAGTGCCACGACCATCATGGCACGAGGAGCGGATAGCCGACTGGCTCTGCGACTTCGCAGAGAGACATGGCATGGAGTATAAGCGTGACAACGAGAACTGCATTGTGATGAGGAAGGCTGCCACCGCAGGTCATGAGGACGCGCAACCCGTTGTGCTGCATGCCCACATGGACATGGTGTGCGTGGCAGAAAAAGGTAAAAACTTCGACCCGCAGAACGATGCCATCGAGGCATACGTGGACAACGGATGGATGAAGGCGCGCGGAACATCGCTCGGAGCAGACAACGGCATGGGACTCTCGATGGCTCTGGCAGCAATGGAGGACGACACACTGGTGCACGGACCGCTGGAACTGCTCGTCACCACAAACGAGGAGGACGGCATGACGGGAGCAGCGGCTCTCTCTACAGACTTCATCAAGGCACGACGCATGATTGACCTCGACTCCGAGGATTACGACACCATCACCGTGGGCGCGGCGGGGGCTTACCTGCAAACCGCCACCCTGCCCTTCGAGCGGAAAGAGACCAAGGAGGGAATGGCTTTCTTCAAAGTGGAGATAAGCGGCGGACGCGGAGGCCACAGCGGTGTTGACATAGGCAAGGGACGCATGAGCGCCGTGAAGGAGATTTGCCTGCTGCTCGACCGCATACACGACATCTGCCCCGAAATGGTGGTTGCCAATATCACGGCAGGCGAGGCAAACGCGTCAATAGCATCGCAGGCAGAGGCGTTGGTGGGCATCAGCGAGAGCAACGAGGCAAAACTGCGCGACATCATAGCGATATACATAATATCGCCCGAGGGCGACCCCGACGTGCAGGTGACATGCCACAGCGCAGAATGGCAGCCGACACACATCTGCCAAGAGGCGATAGACGACCTCACCGAGAGCATTCGCGAAATACCCTTCGGCGTGATAAGCATGAGCCAGCACATGGAGGGAACGGTGGAGACATCGAACAACATCGGAGTGATAAGGACCGAGGCCGACCATCTGTTTGTCTCTACCCATACCCGCAGTTTCGTCCACGACGACATGGTGAGGATAGGAAAGGGCATCGCCGACGTGCTCAACTTCCACGGCGCTACAACAACACTGGTGATGGACACGCCAGCATGGGAGGAGAACGCCGAGTCTGACTACGTTCACCTTGTGGAGCAGACGTTCGAGGATGTACTCGGATTCCGCCCGCGAAAGGTGGAGATGCACTTCGTAATGGAGATGGGATATTTCGTTGACAAATTCCCCGGCATAGAGATAGTGCCCATAGGTCCGCGCATCATTGAGCCACACTCCACCAGCGAGCGCGTCGAACTGGAGACAATAGACAACATCTGGCACGTGCTGAAAGAACTGCTGCGCAGGCTCTCCTGAGCATCATTCGCAAAGACGAAAATGCCCTGTGAAATCGCCTTTTGTATCCGTTTGATTTCCAATTAGTTATGAATCGGCTAACAAAGTTAATAACTTTGTTCAACAATCTTAATAACTTTGTTCGACAATCTTAATAACTTTGTTCAACAAAGTTAATAACATTGTTAGCCGGTTTGATATTAATCGTTTTGCGCTCTGCTATGAAACGTGAAAACATCTACCAACTTCTATCTCCTTTCTCTATATCACCGACCCCACCCCTAACACTAAAGCCTCACCCCTATCCCCTCTCCAAGGGGCGAGGGGGACTTGAGAGGCATGGATGGGGTCAGTGTTTTTGTCCACACGCGACATTTTCCATCTACTTATCTCAATATCACTGACCCCACCCCTATCCCCTCCCCTACAGGGGCGGGGAAACAACGCGGACGGCATTTTAGAACACTGCACCATATATAGGGTCTGACTGTATATAGATTTCTTGTTTCATTATTATTTTAGGTAATTATATACTATTTGCCCCATTACTATTGACTCCCCGCCCCTGTAGGGGAGGGGCAGGGGTGGGGTCAGCGTTTTTGTCCACACACAATATCTTCCATGTCCGAAGCGCCTATCCTCGTGAAGATGGACTACTGGATTTCCGACTCCGGTTTCAATGATGGAGGCACTTATTAAATCACTATAGTTTAAGAAGAAACTACGAATTTCACTATAGTTTAAATTAAACTACGAATTTCACTAATTACACGAAATCGACTTTAAAAATAATATTCGTGTAATTAGTGAAATTCGTAGTTTTTATAGACTCTGCTTACTTGCGGAAGAGGTGCGGAATGAAGGCATTCAAGCCGCGACGCCATGTGAGGAACTCATGGCCTGTGCCTTCCGACTCGCTGGCATCAACCTTGATGCCCAACTCACGCAGACTGTCAACCAGTTGCTGACCCTTGATGAAGTCGTCAGAGCCCCAGTTCATATAGAAGTAATGTATCTTCTTGTTGAAAGTATCGGCATCGGCAAACACTCCGTTGTAAGCCGTCTTCACGTCAAGGCTGAAGATGGCGCCGCTGAACGTGCCCATCCATGCGAACTTGTCGAGGTTGTTCAGCACCACGTCGAACGTCTGGTGACCGCCCCATGAGAGACCAGCCATAGCACGGTTCTCGCGGTCGGCCTTGGTGCGGAAGTTCTGGTCGATGTAGGGGATGAGGTCGTTCAGCAGTACAGGATAGAACGATGCGCCATAGTCGCTCATGCCCTGACGGTTGTTGCCGCCTCCGAAGGGCTGCTTGATGTCGCCACTCTCCATGACAACGAGCATCGGCACAGCCTCACCCTTGGCAATGGCGTTGTCCATGATGTGCTGCATCTTGCCTTGCAGGGCCCAACTTGTCTCTCCCTCGCCCATGCCATGCTGCAGGTAGAGCACAGGATAGCGTTTCTTGGCGTTCTTGGACAACTCATACTCGGCAGGCGTATAGACCAGGGCATGACGCCACTCGCCAAACTTAGAGTTGGGACTATAATAGTAGATGCTGCGCACCTGTCCGTGTGGCACACCTTGTTGCGGACGGTAATAGTCGCCCTCGGGTCCCTCGGGCACTTCAAGACCGCCAGCCTCGCGGTTGCAGCCGAAGTAGGTCTCTGATGCAGGGTCGATAAACCTCACGCCATTCACCTCCATGAAATAGTAGTGGAAGCCAACGGGCAGCGGATCGGTAACGGCCATGAAACCACCCTTGCCGTCAGGCTGCATGTCATATTTCTTGTTGCAGATATCTACCACTACCTTGCGTGCCTGTGGCGCCTCAATGCGGAAGTAGGCGCGGCGCTCCTTGTCAATCTTCGGGAACTCGTTGCCTGGAATGGCGTTCTCAACAGTCACGGCATCGGCAGGCACCTCAATCTTCTTCGGCATTTCGATGTATGGACGCTTGGGTTCAAAGCCGAGATGACGTGCCACAGCCTCAGCATAGCGGCAACCCAACTCGCGATAGCCCGCAGCATCGAAGTGCAGCCTGTCGGGACCGTTGCTGCAATCGTCGGATGAGATAACCTGACAGGTGTGGATGGTCTGCGGCAACTCGTCAATCTGTTTCTTGCAACCGAAGCAAACGCCCTGACCATTAGCCTGAACGATGTTACCCACATAGAGGTTCACCTCTTCGGGCTTCAGTTTCAGGTCGCTGCAGAGATTGTCGTACACCTGCTGCACCATGCCTGCCCACTTTGGGTCTCCGGTGTTCGTCTCGCCCTGATGCATCAGGATGCCCTTGATGACACCGTCCTTCTGAGCCTTCTTGGCAAGCGTTACCAACCGCTCGTAGGGGTTGTTGTCGTAAGCCTCCAGCATACCCTTCATCCAGCCTGGAGCCTTCTTGACGTAACTCGAAATGCTGTCGGGAAGGAATCCCTTGATGTCAATACCGCCGATAGCGACGTGAATGACACCAATCTTAATGTTGTCTGGCGTGGAAGCCACCATAGTGCGGCCAAACCAGTCGGCGGGCGTCAAGCCAGTGTTGGGACGGCAGAGCGGAGCCGTGGCCTCGCACCATTCGCCCATTTTACGGCCTTTGTCGGGGAAATCGACTGCGGGCATCAGCAGGAAGCGCGGTCCTGGACTGGCCAGGTCCTGGGCTTCGGGACGTGCGGCACCTTCCATGTTCGACTGTCCGAAACATAGGAAGATGTAGAAATTAGGGTCTTGTGCATACATCTGCGCATGCCACATCAGAATCATGGTACATAATAAAAACAAAGACTTTTTCATAAATTACATGTTATTACAATTACTTATATTTAAAATTAATGAGTAAGTCGTGGGACATACTTCACGGGGACTGCCTCTCCCTTTAAGACATCAGCAAACTCGCGCGGCTTTATCGTCACTGCTCCTTTCATAAACTCAGGGATGTTGTAGCACTTCATGAACTGGCGGTTGTAGTCGGGGTCGCTACACGGCAGTTCAAAAGGCTTTGACCAGTGCCCGTCCTTGTCAACATGGGCAAAGAACGGACGCGTGTATTCGCCATCATAACGGCGGCTGCTGAACACCATCCATCGGCCGTTGCTCGACCAGGAGTGGTAACTCTCGGTATCGTTAGAGTTGATTTCCTTCAATGCGCGCGCAGAGTCGGCACTCTGGGCTTTAAGGTCCATCACCCACAGGTCGGCATCGCGGTGCCAGATATGGAACACGCCATACTCGCCCATGGTGAATACCAGCCAGCGCCCGTCGGGCGACACCCTCGGCAGTGTGGCACTCTTGCCCAGTGCTGCAGCGTCGAACACCAGTTCACGCTCTCCGAACGTCCTTGTCTCAGGGTCGAACGACTTGCGATAGATGTTGTACTTCACGTCCCTCCTTTTTCTTATAACTTGCTTTCCATGGTCTATGGTGTCGTTATACTCGAAGTGGGCACTGCAATAGTATAGCGACTTGCCGTCGGGAGCCCAGTAAGGAAACACCTCGAGTTCGGTAGAGTCGTTCTCGATGTTGGTCACCTCGTCACGCTCCACATCATAGGCTATCAGGTCGCTCTCTGCATCGAACACCTCAATCTTGTTGGGATCGGTGACCTGGAATATCTGGCCTGTGGTGTTTGTTGAATACACTATCAGTTTGAGCCAAGGATGCCATGTAGGATAAACGCCGGCAGAGAGGATAGAGTCGTTCTTCATGTTCACCTTCTTCTTTTTGCCGTCGTAGGCAATCACCGTACCGCCCATGTTCTGACGTGCATGGAACTGCATGCGCTCTGGGTTATACTGCTGATAGTTGTGGCAATTGATGCACTGTCCTGCTCCCTCGCCTTCCAGACTGCACAGTATGTTGTTGTATATCACGCTCTCGTCGTAGTTCTCCAGGCACCGCTGGCTTATCGTCAGTTCCTCGTAACTCACATACGACGGATAGATAAGGCGGTAACTCAGGTAAGGGTCGATGCTGTCTTTCGACACATGTATGTCGAAAGGCTTGTACTTTGTCCACTTGCCGTCGTAGCGGGCATACACCTCCACGCTGATGCTCTTTTCGGTGGCAGTCGCCACGAGACGCTGCCAGTCGTCATCGTCGGGCTGTATCTTCTCGCCGCCGCACAGCATTTCCTCGTTGCCAGCAGTGAAACGAGCCACCATGTCCTCCGCCTTCTTGTCCATCTCGAACGTCAGCGGAGCCATATTCACTGGCACCGTCACCCCGATGTAGTCGGGGTAAATGCGAGGATGGTCGCCCGATGTCGCATAGTTCTCCGGCACCTTCGGTCCGCACGCACTCATCAGTACCAGGACCGACGATATAATAATATAAGGAATGTATCTTTTCATATCATATATAGTTCTTTTTGTCAACTAATGCCGAGCGCAATGTTCAATGTTCTTTCAGTCGGCTAACGTCTTTATGAAAGCGGCAAAGCCGAGCGCAAAGTTCAATGTTCAATGTTCAATGTTCAAAGTTCAAAGTCAAATGAACGTCAGGTCATCCATCAGATAGTAATCGAAGAAGAACGTGTCGCCATACATGGGGTACAGAGCCGAGCGCACATCGTCGAGTGCCATGCCGTCGTATTTCGGCAACTGGTCAATAAAGTCCTTATAGGTCTTCTTCAGTCCCTCGTCGAAAGGCACATTGAACAGAGCCCTTTTCTCCTCAGTGGTATAGAGATAGGCAGCCTCCTTGAAGTAACGTGGCACTGGCTTGCCTGGGTTCAGTTCCAAGTATCTCTTGAAGCGGAACCAGAACTGGGTGCTGTTTTTCGTCCACATCGTGGCCAGCAGGCTCTGCTCCTGGAAGTAAGGGTCGTCACTGTCGGTTACCGCCAAGTGGTTCATCAAGTATTTCTCTGCATAGCCGTGGTCGGCGCCAACGTTGTCATAATGGTGCATCATGTGCATCACAGGTCCTGTCTCTCGGTCGTTGCGCTTCAGTTCCGGCTGTTGCAACTTCTCCAGGTTCTCCGCCCACTCACCGTGGAACAGCGTATGCTTCAGCAGTCGCGTATATTTGAGCATGGCACCCAACTCATTATTCATCAGGTCGCAACGTACCATATACTTCAGTTGCTCGACACGCCAGCCGAACTCCACGCCAGCCTCTACACACATGTGATGGCAGTCGTTGAACATACCGTAGTTGTAGTACAGCAAGTTGCCAATCTCCAACGACAACTGTATGGGGAATGGCGAGGCAGGCTGCTTCGATCCGTTGCGATAACGATACATCTCGGTGCTCTGTCTTCCCAAGCGCGAGAGTGCCAGGTTTCTCATCACCACCACAACCCTTGTCGGCATGTCCTGCTGCAAGGCTGCTTCTGCCAGCACATCGTCCCATCGCGTCTGCTCAACAAAGTGTTTCATGGCTGCCTCGCGGTGGAAGTTCTCGTCTTTCATCCACGCTGCATAAACGCCATATACCGTAGCAGCCAACACCACTATGACAACGGCTGTCTGCCACCATCCCTGCGATTTCTTGCTGCTTGCCTTTTGTCTGTTCGACTTCTTTTGCTTCTGCTTGCGCTCTGCTGTCGAAGGGGCTGGGGCGCTCTGCTCTTTCTTGGCGGCAGTCCATTTGCCTATTGTAAGTATTACCAGGCATACTCCCAGCAATGCGTATGGCACATAGAACTCCGGATATTCATCAACAATCTTGAAGATGGGTAGTCCTGTCCACCACAGATTTGCGATATTAATCTGGTTATAAACATACTGATAGCATAACAGCGGTATGGCGACTGCCAGCAGTACAGCAAGTATGCAGTCTATCAGTGCCTGCCAGCGGTCTTTGTCCAACCGCCAGCACCACAGTGCCATCAGCGCTGCCGCTGCAATGGCATAGGTACCAAAAAGCGGGTAACCCGCTATGACGGTTACCGCGAGCAGCACCCGCCGCCATAAGCGGTGAGCCGACAACACGCGGAATGCCCATAACAGTGATGCTATCACCAGGACACCAACGGTGGTGTCAAAATACCAACCTTTCAGTTTGAGGGGGTACATCCAGTAGCCCATATCGACGTTTGCTATGAGCAGCAACGCCACTGGCACCACCAGCAACGATGCCCACCGCTCGCCGACCTTGAACGTGCGGCGCAACAGCCACATCAGCAGCAGCCACAAAGCACACAGCACCGAAACGCCCAACACTGGGTGGTACAACAACTGTGTAAGGAAGCAACCCAGATAGACAAGCAGTCCTCCAGGCACCACCATCTGTTGCTGGAAGAACTGCGATGTGCAGAGGAACAGGCTTTGCTCCTGAATCAGCCACAGCACATGGTATTCGTAGCCCAACAGCAAGCCTGCCGCTACAGCAAGCGACACCACCCACACTATTATAGAGGTGTGGCTCTTCAACTTACCGAGGATAGATTTAAAGGACATTGATTTATTAGGAGTTTAGAAGTTTAGGAGTAGGAGTACAGGAGTTCAGGAGTGCAGGAGTTTGTAGGGGCTCGCTCGGCTTCGCCGCTTTGCTTGCAAAGAACCTCCGTGTAAGCCCGTGGGGAGCATGTGTTTGCAGAGCCCCCGAGTAAGCCCCTACACTCCTAATCTCTATTTCTTGATATACTTCTTGCCATTCTTTATCACGATGCCACGATAACTGTCGTCAACCGGCACACCCATAATGTTATATGTCGGGGTGTCTGTCTCGTCGTCGCTGACTACCGTGCGGATGTCTGTCGGTGTATCGCTTGTCACCTTCAGTTGACGAGGATTAGACGTTTTCTCCCTGCCCTCGGCATCCACGGCAACAGCAGTGATAGCGTATGTACCCTTCTCTTTTGGAACGAAGACGCACTCGTACGGCGACTCTGTATCGGTGCCTATCAGCAAATTGTCGGCGTAGAACCTTACTTCGCTTACGGTGCTGGTCTTCGATGAGGCTTTTGCAGATATCGTGATGTGGTCGCCAATGCCATATTCTTCGGTGAATGCCTTCACCAGACACGAGCCGTCGCCCGCCTCAAAGCGGTTGAAGGTGATATCCTTGATGTAGAAACCACCCTTCTCCACAAGCAATGTGAACACGTGGCGGCCAGCCTTCAGTTCTGTAACCACCTTGCCGTGCATCGTCTTCCATACAGAACTGCCGCCCGTATTGGGAACCTCAACAAACTCGGTGAGGTATGACAGGCTGTCGAGACCATACTCTGCAATGTGGAATCGGCCGTTGGAATTGGCTGCTGCCACAGTGGCATCAAATGTATAGATACCGTCTTCCGTTACATCCACAGTGTAGTCCATCCACTGTCCGTCCTTGGTAATAGTACTGGTGTTGCGCGTAGCATTAGAGTAAGTAATGCCAGAAACGCCCTTGTCATATTCATCGGCGTTTATCGTGCCAGGCAGTTCAGGCACACTTTCATTGTAAGGCGCACGCTTGGTGGAGCCGCTCACCACACTGAAGCGTCCGTAACGCTCGTATGTCGTGCCGTCGGTGGCGGTGACAACTGCCTTTGTGGTCTTCCATCCCGACGTTATGCTTGACGGAACATTATACTCCACCACATAAGGAGCCTCGGTCATGGTCTGCACCAACTGGTCTTCAACATAGAGTTCCACCTTCTGGATGGTCTTGGTGGCCAGACGTGCATGCACCTTGATGGGCAGCACATCGCCCCTCACCACCTTCAGGGCAGCAGGACGGATATAGACAGAAGCCTCCTTCTTAGCACCGGGTAGCGGACCCACTGCGTTCTTGGCAGCATCGGTCTGCATATACTCCTTTATCCATGTCATAGCAGGACGCTCAACGCCGTTCTTGTAAAGGCCGGAGTTGCCCACCCAAGTACTTCCATGAATATAACCCCACAGGGTGACACCAGCACAATAGGGAGCCTCCCACATCACTGGCAGCACCTTCTGGTACTGTGACTTCTGCTGTTCGTCGTTTGCAATGTCAATGTCCAACTCTGTGACGAACATAGGCATTTGCAGGGCATTCTGCTGCTGTGCCAGAGCAGACTTCAGTTCGCCCACGCTGATGTTACTCAGTTCATGCGACTGGTTGCCGTAGGCATCGATAGGCGCTCCGGCATCGCGCAAAGTCTGCACCAGTGTGATATAGTTGTTCAAATCATACCTTATAGAGTTGTAGTCATTGTAAATCAGAATAGCATCTGGCCAGCGCTGGTATGCCATGTCGAAAGCCTTGATGAGCCAGTCGTAACCAGTCTTTCCACCACCGCCGAGCGACTCCTTAATCATCGGGTTGCCATCCTGATGGTTGCCAACAGCCTCGTTCACCACGTCAATCATCGGCAGGGTGTTAAACTTTGCCTTCGCATGGTCGAACCAGTTGGTGATAGCAGCAAAACGCTCCTTCGGCGACAGGTCGGGCAGCCATCCAGGATACTGCGCTCCCCACACCAGTGCATGGAACTTATAAGTGAAGTTGTGGTTATTGGCATAGGTGAATGCGTTCTCGGCACCATTCCAGTTGAAAGAGCCACGGGTGCCTTCCACAGACGCCCACTTTGACTCGTTCTCGCACGTAATCTGGTTCCAAAGTATGTAAAAGTTTGGAACGCCGCCACCTGCATCCACACTACCTCTTGTAGTGATATTGCCCAAGAACTTGTTCGGATTGCTCGAAATCTGGGCAAATGATATTGCCGGCAGCAGCACTGCCACCAGCAAAACACTGATTTTAATTGTTCTTCGCATTGTTATAGTTGTATTTATTGATTATATTCTTTCTTAATTGGCTACTATTACAATTTGAGCCACATTATAAATAGGCCTGTATTGAAGTCCTGATTGAAATTCCCCGCCCCTGAAGGGGAGGGGCAAGGGGTGGGGACTGTGTTGTCCTCTATCTCCATCTATCTACTTACCCTATAATCACTGACCCCACCCCTGCCCCTCCCCTACAGGGGCGGGGAATCGTTAGGGATGATTTCTATTTGACAACTACTTTTCTTTCTCCTTATTACTGACCCCTCCCCTACAGGGGCGGGGAGCCAACGGTCACAGGCCGAAGGGGAGAGCAATCGTTAGGGATGACTTCTATTTGACAACCACTTTTTTACCGTTGTGGATATACAATCCGCGCTGGGCAGGCTTCTCTTTGAGTTTGCGGCCGTCAAGGGTGTACCAGCCTGTGGCGGCAACACGACTCTCACTATTTGTTATGCCCGTTTCACTGATGCCCGAAGTAGCATCCTTCAGCGTACAGAAGGTGAAGTAGGTAGGCTCGTCATACTTGGCAGGCGACGTTGCATCCTTCAGATACTTGCCCGTGCCGACATTCTTAATTGCCCAGCCCTTGCCTTCGACATACTGAATATCCCATACATCGCCCTTGCTGACTTCTGCGTTCTGATGAGCGATAAAGCAGCGATTGCCGTCAACAGCAGAAGAGTTAAGATAAGCAGTATATCCTCCAATTTTATAATCATTGCCTTCTGGCGTGATTAGTTTCAACTTGACACCGCCAGAGGCTTTACCCAACTTAAAGGTATAGCCAGAGTTGATTCCCAGGAAAGCCTTGTCATAACCTCCATAGTCAAGGCGCTGTTCGTAACGGCCATAGAACAACTTGTTTTCAGACTCATTGACAATGGCAAAAGGAGTGCTTATGAGAGGTGTCTTTTCTGTGATGCGCTCATCGATGGCTTTGTAGGTTTGGGGAACCGTGGGCTCGTCGAAGTCTATGTCAATGCCATAAGACGCACTCAGCACAATCTGAGCATAGCGCTTGCCCAACTGACGATAGCCTAAAGCGGAGAAGTGCCAGGGGTCTGCTCCGTTGCCAGGAAGGTACTTGGCAGACACCACATGACCTGTAGGGATAACACTGGGGATGCGGGCTACCTGCACGTTATGGCTCTCACAACCGCCGCTCTGAGGAGCATCGCCCTTGTGTTCAACCTCACCGACATACAGTGGCACATCCGCAGCCTGTAAGCCGAGGTCGCTGAGCATGTCTTCATAAATCTTCTTCACCATGCCGGGCCAGTTGGGGTCGCCGCAGTTGGAACAGCCCTGATGCAGCAGAATGCCCTTGATGACACCCACCTGCTGGGCCTTCTTCGCCATCTCGATGATGCGTCCGTAGGGGTTGCCGCCATAGTACCATGTCGCTAACTTTGCCCACCACTCGTTGGCATTGTCATTGAGTTTCTGCTGATACTTGTCCTTGTCGAACATCTCGATGGGACTGCCGCCCATAGCCACAGCGATGACGCCTATCTTATGGTCGGGAAGGTTAGCCACCATAGTACGTCCGAAATAGTCTGTCGGACCTAACTTTCCCTGCGGGCTAACGATGGGGCACGTCGCCGTGTACCAGTTGCCCATAGTGCGCTTAGGGTTGTCGAAGTTGCATGTGGCAAGCATACGGAAACGCGGGTCCACATTGCCCACGTCCTGCGACTCCCACTGCGCGTTACCCTCCATATTCGACTGTCCGAAACAGATGTAGATATGGAAATTAGGATCTACTTGGGCTTTTACATCTGGGCACATCATCAGCATCAGTGCCACAATAACAAACGTAGTAATTTTCTTCATAAAGTTTATGTTATTCCAGTAAGTTCATAAATCGGGTGTAAAGGTACTAATAATTTTCCGATTTTTCTTCTTCACAAATCACTAATATTTTATCGTATGTTACACAAGGACGGGAAAGTGGGCATGGCGAGCGATGAAATGGGCGTCATGTCACACTATTGCCTACTGCAAGTCGTTAGTCAACAACAACCGAGATGTCAGGTAAAATAGGCTATATTGGAAAGTAAAATAGGCTATATTACTGAGTAAAATAGGCTATATTACTTTTTGAGAAGCATTACGTAAGTCTCTCGGTGATGTGCTCCTACGATGTTAAAGGACAACACGATTAGGCCTCATTAACAACTCCCCGCCCCTGTAGGGGAGGGGTTAGGGGTGGGGTCAGTGATATCAGGGAAGAAGATTGAGGGACATGGAAGATATTGTGTGGATAAAAACGCTGACCCCACCCCTGACCGTAAAGTTCCCCTCACCCCTTGGAGAGGGGATAGGGGTGAGGCTTTAGTGTTAGGGGTGGGGTCAGTGATATTGAAGAAGAAGATAGAAGAAAATTGTGGAAGCCGTGCGGACAAAAGACACTGACCACACCCCTGCCCCTCCCCTACAGGGGCGGGGAGACATCGTGTACAGAGTATTTCGGGACACCAAGCCGTGGGGATGTTCACATTGAATTTAAGCGCCCTGAAAGGGCAGTGAGTACATAGCCCAGGGCAGCGCCCTGGGTATAGGAACACAATACACTCACGCCCTGTAAGGGCAAAAGTGTTACCTTTTTCCTGCACAAAACAAATCTTTTGCCCTTACAGGGCGAATACATTTTAATCGCATGTTACCCAGGGCGTTGCCCAGGGCTATGTACTTATTGCCCCTTTGGGGCGCTTCGTTATAGTTAGAATATTACTGACCTTGGGGATAGGGGTGGCGTCTGTGAAATTAAGTAAAAAGATAGAAGGATACGAAAAGTCAGGTGCGGACAAAAGACACTGACCCCACCCCTGCCCCTCCCCTACAGGGGCGGGGAGGCATCGCGGACGGCATCTTAGAACACTGCACCATATATAGGGTCTGACTGTATATAGATTTCTTGTTTCATTATTATTTTAGGTAATTATATACTATTTGCCCCATTACTATTGACTCCCCGCCCCTGTAGGGGAGGGGCAGGGGTGGGGTCAGCGTTTTTGTCCACACGCGACATTTTCCATCTACTTATCTCAATATCACCGACCCCACCCCTATCCCCTCCCCTACAGGGGCGGGGAGACATTAGCGACATGGAAAAATAGTGTATAATTGCCAAAAATATTGTGACAAACAATTACGCGCTAATACGGATGTCCCTTGCGAACAAAGCGGCATAGCCAAGCGAGGGGTGAGGCTATTTGACAAAAAAAAGTAACCCTCCGTGGTGGAGGGTTACCTTTTTATTATTGATATAAGGGATGTTTATTTGTTAATAAACTTCTTGCCATTCTGGATGACAATACCCTTGTAATCCTTGTTCACACGCTGGCCGGCGATGTTATAGAGAGCATCGTTGCCGTTAACAACGTTGCCGTTAACAACGTTCTCGATGCCGGTAGATGTGCCGTACTCGTATGGAGAAGTGCCTGCACCAATCTTAACCCAGAAATTGCTTGTACCTGTTGCATTAATCAGATTCTCCGGAGTCTTTCCTTCAGCATTACTACCGTCTTTCACATACCATTTAACATTCTTGATGGTATAGGTGTTAGCACCCTTGATCATAGCAAGGTCAAATGAGATAGACTGTGCATCTGTGATGGCATTGCCACCCCAATCCGAAGCAGGAACAGTATAATCAACCTTGAGGTGCTGCAATTCAGTTGTGAAGGTGAAATCAGGGATAGCATTCTTTCTGTATTGACCAGGTAAAGCGTGGGTACCTGTTGTGGTGCCAGCTTCAGTAGTTGCTACATAGTCGAACTCAAGAACAGTTTCTTCGTTAGGCTCGAGAACTCGGTTAGCGAGGATGAAGAACTGGTTGTCCCAAGTCTCGCCTGTACCACCTTCTTCTTCTCTAACGTTGTCACCATCTGAGAGGTCATCACGCTCAACACCTTCAATAATAATCTCTGTTGGGTTAGTAACGATGTCAACGTTCTCCTTAACAGTACCCTCGAGCATCTTGAATGCCATTGATGTGTAGTTTGGATCTACGAAAACTTTCCAGATACCAGTACCTGGGAGGTTGATCTTAGCAATACTTGCCTCTGTGTACTGAGCCCAGTCACCTTCATCGTAATCACCAACATACTCTGGTTTCAGCGTATTGCCCTTGAATGCAGCGTCGTTACCACGAACGGTAGAAATCATAACCTGGTTAACATATGCACCAGCCTCACCTACAGTGGCTACATAGCACTTTTCTGAAGCATCGTACTCCATTGGAGTAGCGTTGTCGAAGTCATACTCAATACCATCTTCAGTATTAGCACTTGCAACGAATAATCCCTCGTCGAGTTTCATTGTCTGCCATGAGAGGTCGTCGAAATAGAAGTCAACTGCCTCCTTAACATCCTTGTTCAGGTTGAATGCCATTGACCAACCATTAGCCATATTGGAGTCGAATGTGAAGGTCTTGTCAATTGTCTGCCACTCTTCTGTGAAGGTAATTTCACCAATAGCATTCCAGTGCAGGTAGTCAGATGGGGTCTGTTTGTGGATCTGAGTATCAGCCTTTGCGGTCTTTGAGGCTCTGTAACGGAAATGAATCTTAACCTGTGTACCCTCTTTCCAACCCTGTGGAGACTGAATCCAGAACTGGTTGTCCCATGCAGAAGGATCGCCCTCTGTGGTTGCTGGCTGACCATGAACAACGAATACGTGGTTGCTTGCATCTGTCGGGTCAACCTCGATGTTAGCGGGGAATGGGTTCCATGCCTCACCGTTGGCATCCATGTTGTGACCCTTCTCCTTAGACCAAGCACAGATGAGGTAGTTCTTATCAGCATCGTTGTATGCTACATTAGGATCAGACCATGGAGTCTCTGCGTCACCCATGTACTTGTCGTTAGTACCTGCACCCTCAGACATTACGAATGGCTGACCGTCGCTGTTAAGCCACTCCTGCCATGTGGTAGGACGCTGTGCCTTCTGGTTGTGAGAAACGGTAATGCTCTTCCACTCGATAACTGCTTCGGTAGTACCTGGCTGTGCAATGAGAGAGCAAGAAGTTCCGCCAATGCCAGAGAATGTTACCTCTACCTCAGACCATTCTGTACCGATAGCCATTGTACCAGTTGCCGGGTCTGCGCTCCAACTCCAACGCATTTGTATTGGAACATTGACAGGCTCAGAGGCCTTTACCATTGCTACCACCTTATAAGTACCATCAAGTTCTGTAGGAATACCATCAGCGATGAAGTACTGACGCCAAGGATTAGCATCCAGACTCTGCTCATAGAAAGAGGCGCCGTTCACGGTAACCTGAGTGCACTGGTCTGCTCCGGGGAAATCACTCTCATCACCTCTCCAAAGTTTACGATAAGGTACCGGGTTGTCAACCATCGTTCCATCAATAATCGATGGAGCATAACCCATCACATAGAATGGGAAGTCTGAATATTCGGAGTACTGTTTCGAATAGTCAGTCACCCACTCAGCCTTTGCTCCCATGAAGCATGCCAAGAGAGCAATAAGTGTAAACAATTTCTTCATAATAGAAATAATTTAGATTAATAATAGAAAAATTAATTTAGGTAAATGTATTTATTCTTTTTAGGAGTTTGGGAGTTTGGGAGTTCAGGAGTATTGTCTTAACTCCTACACTCCTAAACTCCTACACTCCTTTATTCTCATTCTCCACTGAGCGCGTCGCAGAATGCCTTGTATGTGGCGGTGCGCACCCAGTCTCTGCTGTTCTTATCGATAGACCAGAGTCCTACAGGGTCGGTGGTGTCAGCCATGTTGCCCTTGCAGATGCCAGCCTGTTTCTCGTGAGGAATCTTGTTCATGTAACTCTTGATGACGTAGCCGTAGAAGTCGGCCAGTTGCTGGCGCTGATCTGCTGAAATCTTATCCGCAGTGACATTGGTGCCGTCGGCACTCTGATACTTGATGTCGAAGTTGGACAGACGAACCAGTTTGCCTGTAGCGGCAAGATTGTCAAGGAGAGTGTTCAGTTTGGCAACGTTGTCAGCCTGTGTTGCAGCGTCCTCGCTATATACGAGATTCAGTTTGGCGTTGATACCGTCGATCTTGGCTCCCTTAGCATCCCAGATGTCCATCCAGTACTCAAGGCTCTCCATCTTCTTGGGGTCTTCGAGTCCAGATTCGCTGATGAAGAATCTCAGTAGAGATGGGTCGCCATCATATCTCTCGTATGCTTCGCTTGCCACCTTAGACACCACGGGGACGTAGTTCTCGCTGCCAAGGACATCCTGCCAGAAGATTTTCTCGGTAGAGTGCTTGAGGTCGTACATGCCGTTATCGAGAGTCGTCTGTGCATCGATTGCCTCGTCAATGATATCGAACGCGTTGATGCGACCACGATTAATCTTCATCAGACCGTCGCACCATGTTTCGATAGCATAGTTGATGGTGTCACTAATCTCCTCTTGAGTCTGTGGGCGGTGGTTGTCAGGATAGTAGCCTATCTGTGCCTTCTGTATATAAAGGTTACCTCCACGTCCATTGTCTATTCTGAAGAAGCCTTCGGTAGCGTCTGGCGCACTTTGTGCCTCTACGACAATCTTGGTCCACTTGTCGCCCTTTGCCACCCATGTACCGTTGGCTCCGCTACCTTCAACAGGGTTTCCAGAGAAGTTAACATTGAAGTTTACGTCCCTGTCTGCTCTTGCACCCTTTGCCCAGAACGTGATGGTGTATTTAGCCTTAGGGTCAACCTCGAAGTCTTCAAGGATACGCACGTTCGTCATATTATTAATCTGAAGAACGTTTTGACCGTCATATTTAACGATAGAGGCTTTTCCATTATTCTCTATAGTGCCAGTGTATGGACCTACGCTCATCTCGTTGAAGTCAACAGACTTGCCTTCCACAAAATCAACGGGGATTTCAATAGGAGCAGTAAGTGTGCTTATCCACTCGTCGGCCTGGTTGGCATTGGCAAAGATAGGACTGCCAAACACCTCTCCGCCGATTTCGTCAACATGGTCGAGAAGGTCGCTCATGTCAAGGAAGTTCATCACACCTCTTGCGTTGACGATGGTGCCAGACATCAGTGTAGTGCCGAAAGCAACATTGTCGAAGTTGGTGATGGCAGCGGCATGAGCCAGTTCCTGCCTGTTGAAGTCAGCCACCTTGAGCGTAGCGCCAAGCGACATGTTGGGGAACTTGTCCCTGTCGATGTACGACTTTATGGGACCGAGGTCCTTGTAGGGCTCAACGAAAGAAGGATCGGGCTGAGCACGGAAATCGTCTGTCACATTATAGTCGGCACAGGAAACAGCAAGCGCGCCTGCCGCCAACATCAAGAGACCGTTTCTAAAAAACTTTTTCATATTCTTAGCCTCCTATTCTTTTACGTATTTTGGTGAGTAGAATTCTTTCTTGTTTGACTCGCGAGTCTGCACAACGAGTGTGTCGTTTGTTGACACCTGGATGTTGCTGTTCTCGAAGTTAACATCGTAAGACAGGCGGAGAATGTCGCGCTGAACAGGCTTTCCGTTCATGCTGCCCCACTGATAGTCCTTGTATTCTGGGCGTTCTGTTCCCTTAGCGATAAATTCGCCAGAACCAGTTGCAGTAACGTTCTCGTCGTCGGTAGAGATAGTGCACTGGTTGCCGTTGAATGTCAGAATGAGGTTACATGATATGGAAGCACCAGAGGTCTTGAACGACACGGGGAATATGGCCTGAGTCATGTTCTTGGTGGTGATGCCGCATACCTCGTCGTTCTGGTTCACTGGGTTTTCGGTGTAACGCTCAAGGTCGGTATTCACGAGCGAGAAGTCCTTGCGAACAACCTCGGTAGTAGTGCCACCCTCTGTTACACGGTCAACACCGCGACGGATGTATTTTGCCTGCCAGGGGTTCATGTACTTCACACAGTAGAGCACATAGTCCTTAGCCAGGATGTTCCACTCATCGAGGTTGGTGCGAACGGGGTCGAAACCAACGTGTGGCGTACCTGTCAGGATATGGTCGATGCCCTTTGCACTGGTCATCAAGAGAGGGATGACGTATGTGTTCTCAATGGCCTTGGGGTCGTTGAAGAATGCGTCGGTAAACTGCACCTCTACATAGCCGCGTGGCTCACCATTATAAGAAATGGAGTTGGACGAGAGGGTGTAGTACTCTTGTGGCATAGGAAGCACAGGAGTAGAAGGGTTGCCGCCTGCATCGACAAACCAAAGGTTGTCGCAGAGCGACTCATCGACAACGAAATTTACTGTGGCGTTACGTCCGCCGTATGCTCCACCCATCGTAGCCCATATCTGACACTTGTGCTCATTGTCGAGTGTGTTGTCATAGATATCGTTGCCAAGCACGAGCGAGCGTACCGGGAACTGATATGCGAAATAGGCTGTTGTACCGTCTTCATAGTCTGGGAAATCGCGGTCTGAATTGTAGCAGGATGCGAACGACAGAGCGAAGACTCCCAGAACTGCGCCGTATATATATCTCTTAAGTTTCATCATTGTAATATATTTAATGTTCAATGTTCAAAGTTCAAAAGTTACTGCCATCCCCTGTTCTGTACAAGATTGCTCCACTTGAGCATCTCGCTCTTAGGAATAGGACCATACCACTGATAAGAACTGTCAAAATTGCGCTCCTCGACATCCTTAATTGTGTAAGTGAGTTCGTCGGTAGCGTCGTCGCGCTCGATGAACATACCGCGAACTGTTTCGTTGAGCGGCATCTGCCAACGGCGAAGGTCCCAGAAGCGCTTGTTCTCGAAGCAGAGTTCAAGGCGGCGCTCGTTGCGGATAAGGTCTCTCATCTTGGTCTGGTCGCCAGCGCACTCTTCCAGATATACATCGCCTTCAGCAAGGGGCAGTCCCACCTCGTTAGTAGCAAGTCCGGCACGCTCACGGATAGCCTTGATGACATCATAGGCGGTGAAGCCGACGCCTGTCGGGTCTGCCTTTGGTCCCCATGCATCGTTTGCTGCCTCTGCGTACGCAAGGAACAACTCTGTGTAACGTATGCGCGGATAGATGTGCTTCTGCTTCAGTTCTGAACCGCTTGAAGCAGGGCTAACGTCGTCGCGCAGGAGTTTCTTCAGGTAATAGCCAGTACGCGTTGATGTACCGGTATAGTTGATGTTATCGAAAGACTCTCCCTTCGCGTTGGGGTAAGAACCTGTGATGATAACATTTCTTCTGTAAGTGGCTCCGTTATAGATGATGTCGTCATCAAGACGCGGGTCGCGGTTAGCATACGGATTCTTTGGGTCATAGCCAGACTTTGAGTCTGTGATAGGAAGACCGTTACGCATCGGGAATGCGTCAACAAGATTCTGCGATGGGTTAACACGTCCGTTGCCATAGAGTGTTGGCGGGAACATATCACCTTCCAGACTTGAACTGTTGTCACGGTCAGGACGCCAGAGAACTTCTGGAATAGGAGCCGTACCTTCTATCATTGTCTTGAACGAAGAATTGTACCAGTCTTTGTTTCCTGTCTTGTCGAAGCCGTCCATTCCGCCGATGCGCTTGAGAACATTTGCGCAAAGAGCGGCAGCATCAGCAGAAGTAACACCGCTCTGCTCACGGAATGCGGGACTTGCGGCGAGGAGAGCCACTTGAGCCTTGATAGCCTCTACAATCTTGCCAGAGATGAGACCATTTGCCTTGGCACCGAAGACGAGGTTGTAACCAGAAGCATTGGCACCAAGTTCGAGATACTGTGCAGGAATCTCACTTTCGCTGCTGATGTCAACATAGTCGGCGGGAAGGAGAGCCATTGCATTGTCACAGTCCTGGAAGCACTGCTGCACACAGGCAGCGAAAGTGGCACGTGGCTGGTTGAAATCAGAACTACCGTCTTCAGGAGTAGTCAGCAAAGGCACACCGTAGAGCACACCATCATTAGCATAACCACCGTGAGCCATCAACAGATAGTAATAGAGAAGGGCACGCAGTCCGTATGCCTCGCCCTTGAGACGGTCGGCGAACATCTTCTGCTTAGAAACAGCACTCGGAGCCCACTTCGTATCGTCCACGATGGTAAGGAACAGATTGATATACTGGATGCCATCCTTGCAGTTGTTCCACTGAGACATTGGGTCGTTGTCTGATGCCCACTTACCGGCAGTCATTGCAATATCGCGGTATGCGTTGCCTGTATTTGTGACAGCATCGTCGGTGGCAACGTCGGTCTGTGTGGTAGAAAGATAAGGAAGACGTCCGTAAGCGTATATCAGCAGACCATGCGCATACTTAGACTCCTCTGTAAAGTCTTCCAACTGTCGGTTGTTTTCCACAGCCGGCTCAAACATGTCGTTGCATGAGCAAAGGAGCCCCCCTCCAACTCCCCCGAGGAGGAGAGCGGTCGCCATGTTAAGACCATATTTAATAATATTATTCTTCATATTATATCTCGTATTTTTATTATTCCTGTTTTAACCATTCCCTCCTCTTGGGGAGGTCTTGGAAGGGATTACTATAGCGTTACCTTAACACCAAGATTGTAGAAACGTGTCTGTGGTGCATAGCCAACGTTTGTCTCCATCAACTTGCGCTCTTTTGCAATTGTGAGGAGGTCGTTTCCGTTGATATAAACCGAGAGGTCCTTTACCCACTTGCCCTGGAACATCTCGCTTGGGAAGTCGTAGGTAAGTTGTATCTTGCGGAGGTTGAAACGGTTGGTGCTGTAGATCCAGAATGTAGAAGCCGCAGCATCGTTTGCGTTTGGCAATGTGGTAAGACGTGGGTGAGTGGCAACGTCTGCCGTCTCGGGAGTCCAGCGTCCACGCGCATTAACAGAGTACTTAGCCTCTCCGCTCATATAATAGTAACCGTTGTTCTTCAATCCATTGGCACCGAACTGCCCGTTGCCAACCATGAAGAGGGTGAAGTTCTTATACTTGAGAGTAAGGTTCACGCCCATGGTGAATGGCGAGCCGTATGTGCCCCACTTACCAATGACAACCTGGTCTTTGTTGTTGATGATACCGTCGCCGTTAACATCTGCGTACTTCAGGTCGCCAGGACGTATTGTACCGCCGACAGACGGAGTAGGAAGGTCCTTCTTAAGACTCATCTTTCCTGTCTCCTCATCGATGTCGAAGTCGTTCATAGTGTAGAAGCCCAGGCACTGGTAGCCGCGCATAGCATCGATAGGCTGTCCCTCGACACGCTGATTTTCATACTCAACGAGTTCGTCATACTTCTTGTAGTTTGTCTTGAGATATGTGCCGACAACTCCGAGTTCGGCATATACCTTGCCAAACTGCTTGCGTGCTGTAACACTGAAGTCAAGACCCTTGCGGTTCTGGATGTTATTGTTGATAGCAGGCTTAAACGTGGCTCCTCCAAGGCCATTCTGCAAGTGAGACGGGAACATTGTCGGGCTCGGGATGATGAAGCCAGTCATGTCTGTGTTGAAGAAAGAGAGTTCTGTAGAAATCAGTTTGTTGAAGAACGAACCACGAAGGCTGACAGAGAACTCCTTCCTGTGGATGAAGTCGAGAGCCGGGTTGTTACTCATTGTAGAATAAGTACGGTCGGCTGTCGTTCCTTCGTTCCAAGTGAAGCCTGAACCAGTAGATGACCACAGACCTTCATAGAGGTAGTAGTATTTATCATTCATATAAACATCCATATCCTCGTTCAGGTTGCTGTAAGAAGCGCTGAGCAACAGGTCGTCAACGAAACTGTCTTTCATGAAATCCTCGTTGGCCATGTTCCAGCCGAGAGTGAACGAGTGTGAGAGAGCCTCGCGATTACCCTTAGGAAGGCGTGCAGAGTGAACACCTGCAAACGACACCTCGGCGAAGTAACGCTTCATGAAGTCGTAACCCACTTGCAGACCCAAGTTGGCATTTGCATAACGATGGTACTGACCGCTGGCTGTTGTGGTGAACATGTTGGCGAGCAGCATACCTGTAACGTGATGCTTTCCTGCGAAGATGTTGTCGTAGTCGAAGTGTCCGTTCCAACTGATGGTCTGACGATACCTTGAGTTCGACATTGCCATGTGACCTGTCACAATCTCATCGTTCTGCTGTGTAAGTGCCACGATGGCATCCTGTGAGTTGTAGTTACTCCATGTTGGGATGAACACAGCGTACTTGTTGTCATAAGAGAGGCTGTAGTTGGCAGCATAGTCGATAGAGAAGAGAGTCTTGAACGTCAGACCCTTCACGAAATTGTTCATGTCGTAGATGACACCAGCATCGAACTGGAACTGACGGCTAACGTCGCGTGTCTTACCACCGAAGTAGCAGTCGGCGATGGCGTTGGTCTGAGTTGTCTTTGTACCACCAGGGAAGAACTTTCCGTCGAGGAGGTTGAGCGACTTGCCAAGGATAGAAAGAGCCTTGCTGGCATTGGGGTCAACCATAGAGAGCGGAAGCAGTGGCGCTGCATTCTCAGGGAAGTTAGGACGACCGAAACCAACATTGTTGTTGTTAGAATCGTATCCCGCTGCCTCGCGCCAGAAGTCGCCCTTGTTCTTGTTTGCATTGTAGAACGTGGCACTGACGTTAGCAAATCCCTTAATAACCTTATTAACTACGAGGTCCACATTACCACGTACGCTGAAACGATCGGTGTAGTTGTCCTTTGCAAGTCCGAAGTTCAGCAGGTCCTCAAGTCGATAGTAGTTGATGTTCGTATAGAAACGAACGCGATCGCTACCACCCTGTATCTCCAATGTACCTTCAGAGCGGTTGTAAACCTTGCGAACATACTCGTCTGAGTAGTAGTTCACATTGGGATAACGGTAAGGATTAAGACCAGAGGCATGGTTATAGATGTCCATCTGGGTGTACTTAGTGTCGAGACCGTCGTTAATACGTGCCTCGTTATAGAGTGTCATGTACTCTGCAGAACCGAGGTACTCGGGGAACTCCTTTGCCACATGGAAACCAGTGTTGGCATTGGCCTGTATCTGAAGACCATTCACCTTACCACGCTTTGTGGTGATGAGGATAGCGCCCTTGGCACCTTTAGCACCATAGAGAATCACTGCCTGCGCACCCTTGAGGAAGGTGATTTGCTCAATCTCTGAAGGGAGCACGTTGTTTGACGGACGCTTCACACCGTCGATGATAACGAGCGGAAGATTGCTGTTGTCGTTGGTGTCGAGACGGTCGTTGTCCATACCCCAGAGATTGCCTCCGTTCCATCCTCCAACAAGAGCATACATATCTTCGAGGCTGCTCGTCATGTAGTCCTTCTTCTGCAGTTCTTCCACGTCAACATAGGAAATACCGCCGAGAAGATGGTCGGCATCCTTCTCGCCGAAAGCAACATGTACTTTCTTTTTAGCCACGAGAGAGTCACCGTTCTCAACAGCCTGAGCATTGACTGTCAGCGACGATGCCATCATGGCAAAGAGAAATATGTTTGTTTTTATATTATTCATAAATCTATCTATTATCAATTGTCAATTATCAATTATCAATTGCATTTACCAACCCGGATTCTGCGGGAATCCCTCGTAAAGATAAATATCCTTGTCGGGAAGTGGGAACCAGTAGTGCTTTGACTTCAAGTCGCGAGTGACTAGCGGTACTCTGCGGAAGTTACCAACCTTGGCATCCTTTGGATCATGAGTCTTAAACCAATCCCACGGATAATATTGCACCTCAGTATTACCCTCTTTTACTTTATTCTCTTCGAAAGATTTGTTTGGGTCATATTTACCCCATTCCAAACGCTCGAACTCATGAGAGTACTTAACAGTGTAAGGAGGCTCGGTGAGGAGAAGCCAGCGCTGGAGGTCGCACCAACGGAAGCCTTCGAACGAAAGTTCCACAGCGCGCTCGCGGCGCACCTCGTCGATGAAGTGCTCGCGTGTGTCGCGCAGGTTAGCGGGTACATGCTCCATAGGATAGTCTGAAGAGTTCACACGGTCGCGAAGTGCATTGATGGCATCAATAGCGGAGAGCGACGGGCAATACTCTGGCTTTGCCGACAAGTCGGAAGTTCCTGTGGCAATGGCTGCCCTTGCCTCTGCATACATAAGATAGATGTCTGCCAGACGCATGTATGGGAGATAGCAGTGGAAGTTGTGATCCCAGTCATACCATCTGTCACCCTCGTTCATCTGGTGAGGGATGAGTTTCTGAATGAAGTAGCCTGTGCTGCTGGCATTGTCGATAGCACGCATTGCGCCACCGGTGAAGAGGTCGCAATACTCCAGTTTCTTCTGCTCGGGCGACAAACCGTCTGTGCTGAGCACATAGTGGAAGCCGTCGAACACAATGTCGTGATAGAATCGTGGGTCACGGTTCTTGTATGGATGCTCTGGATCCCAGCCAGACAGCGGGTTCAGCACCAGTTCACCGTTCTGCACGAGATAGATAGGCTGTCCGTTAGCCATACCGTACTGGTCGATGAGGTTGGCTGTCGGGTGGTGGATGATGTTGTCGTGGTCCACAAGACCTGCCACCTTAGGACCGAATATCTTAGAGCAGTTCCAGTTAGAGGTGTTTCCGTCGGGCGAGAGACCACGGAAGATTGCCTCGCAAGAACCTGGCTGCAACCAACTCTGCTTTTCGGTATAGAAGATGTCCGAGTAGTTTGTCTCAGACTTCTCGTCACGAACGTGGTTATAGATATCAGAATACTTGTACTCTGCGAGTTTGTAAGTTACCTGTCCCTTTACTACATAGTCGAGGGCCTTGCCAAGATACTGAGCAGCCTTCTTGCAATATTCAACGTCGTAGTCGTATGTCTTGCCGTTGCTGCTTGCGTTAAGGAGTTGAGCCACGCCGCCGTCCTTAGTTCTCTCCATCTCCTTCATAAGTGGAGAACCAGCCCAAAGATAGCACTTGCCAAGATAGCAGAGAGCCATGAACTTATTGATACGCAAATCGTTCTTTCCGAATGTCTGCTGACCAGCAAGTGTCTCGTCCCATCCCTGTGGGTCGAGAGGAAGAAGGTCGGAAGCCCTCAGGAAGTCCTCTGCACAGCGGTCTGCACACTCCTGGAAGGAGAGACGTGGAAGTTCAGGAATCTGGTCTGCCTCGAAAGGCTCGTCGATATAAGCAAGTCCGCCGAAGTAGCACATCAACTCGAAATGCCACCATGCACGGAAGAAGTACATCTGTCCGAGCAGCAGGTTGCGCTCCTCATCGGTGCCTACGAGCGACTTGATATTGGCAATACCCATGTTACACTTACGGATGCTGTACCATGCGTTTCTCCAGAAAGAACTGCGCGAGCCATTCAGCCAGAACTGACCATTGCTCCACCAGTTACGGTAGTTTCCGAGATCGACCTGGTGGTCCATGTGTGCATAACCCTCAGGGTTGTGAACAGCGTCATCGCCAAGGTTCCATGAAGTACAGTAGTTGATTTTCTCCTTGTCGGGAATCAAACTGTAGATTTCCTCTATATATCCCTGGAAGTTACGGAAGTTCTTGAATGCCTCGTCCTCTGCCACGATAGACTCGGGGTCTTTGTCGAGCCAGTCGGAACATGACGTGAGCGAAGCACCTGCTGCCAGAAGGAGCATCGAACCACACAAGAGGGATTTCATATTATTATAGTATTTCATAACGTTATATGTTCTATGTTCTATGTTCAACGTTAAATGTAAAGTTTAAATCCGAAGTTATAACGCCTTACAGTTGGGTAAGCACCGCCACCGCCACTGAATCCGTAGTTACTCTCACGGTCGTCAGGCATCTTCGTGATCAAGAAGAGGTTGTTACCATTAACGTAAATCTTAAGACTTGTGAAACCAAGTTTCTTAATCCATCCCTTAGTCCAAGTGTAAGCGACTTCCACGTTCTTCAGACGGAAATAAGAACCGTCAAAGAGGAACTGAGTACCGTCGTTGTATGAAACCTGTGAGGTGAAACGAGGCGGAACAACTTCGCCCGAACCGTCTGCCGGATTCCACCATTTACCATTGTCATATACAGTAAGCAACTTCTGGTTGAAAGAGGTGAGACCTACGTCACGTGTAACACCTGACGCACCGTACAACTGTGCAAACATGCTGAATCCTTTCCACTCCCAGCCGATAGTGGCATTGTAGGTGTGCTCAGGAGTACCAGTATATCCGTAAGGAGCCTGGTCGTTGGTCTCGTCAACGACACCATCGCCGTTGAAGTCAACGATGTAGTGGTCGCCGATGAGCACCTGGCTGTCGTCCTTCTCGCGTGCGGGTACACTATATAATTCATCGTAGGAGCGGATATAGCCGTTGTCTATGAACGACCAGTACTGTCCTTGTGAGTAGCCACTCGACTTGCGATAAGCAGGAATCAACTTCGGGTCGTCCTTCAACTTAATTGTATTGTGTGCGTATGTATAGTTGGTGTTTGCCCAGAAACGCATACCATTCTTCAGCACCTTGTTGAAACGGAGTTCGAACTCGAAACCGACGTTCTTCATCTTACCCTTGTTGATATCAGGTGTCACCCATGCTCCGTAGTAAGAAGGCACTGAACGAGAGTCACCAGAAATAAAGATGTCTGAACGGTCGTCACGGAACCAGTCGAAACTACCTGCGAACATACCGCCGAGGAAAGCATAGTCGAAACCGATGTTCATCTTGGTCACTGTAGCCCAGCGGAGAGTAGGAGCGGCAACGCCGTTTTCTCTATATCCCACGAACGGGCTGTTTGAACCGTCAAGGCCCATCTTATAGCCATTGCCGTCGTTGGCCACCTGCCACTCTGTCAGGTATGCAAAGCGCTTACCAGCACTGTCATCACCAATCTGACCAAGAGATCCACGAATCTTGAACATATCAACGATATGCTTGTCGCGGAGTTTTTTCATGAATTTCTCCTCAGAGAGCATCCAGCCGGCAGCACCTGAGCAGAAGAAAGCGAAGCGATAGTCGGGAGAGAATCGCTGTGAACCGTTGTAAGCGCCGTTGAACTCAGCGAAGTAACGGCTCTTATAGTCGTATGTGGTACGGAACACCCAGTCCTCACGACGCCACTCGAGTTCGGCGTTGCCGGCATTGATACGGCGCTTCCAGTTACCCATTGCTGTAATGTTATGGTCGCCGAACTGACGTCCCCAGAAGAGTTGGAGCGACATTTCGGTTGCACGGCTGGTGTAACTTACTTTACCACCATCGACACCCCAGTCGCGGCTCTCATAGAAATCGAAACCGGTATTAGGGTTGATTGTGTTCTCGTAAAGGATTTGTCCGTCCTCTGGCAGCATATACGCGTTCTTCACCGTGTGCAAGTCGGAGATACCACGACTACCCTCGTTGAACTGGTTGTCCCAAGAAATAGTACCGCGTGCAATAAGTCCCTTGGTGACGAAGTCGAGGTTCTGCTCGAGAGAGAAGTCAGTGAAGATACGTGTGATTGTGCTCAGTTCGTAACCTGATGTTGACACACTGCGAGGAGAGTTCTCGATGTTTGAGGTCAGAGGATAGTATCCCCAAGAACCATCGGAGAACTGAACAGGGAAGAGGTTAGGAGCCATACCGTAGGCACCTGCCCACTTCTGCTGCTGGAAGAACTCGCCGTTATTACCATAATAATAACGTGGAGTCTTCTGCTGTGCGTTAGAACCAGCGAGGTTCACTCTGAACTGTGTGGTCTTCGTTATCTGGAAGTCCAAGTTAGAACGAACGTTCAGACGGTTGTAAGAATAACCGCCCTCGTAACCCTGATGGTTGTCCCAAATCTTGGTCATGTCACCCTCGTTCTGGAAGTCGAATGACACGAAGTACTTAACGAAACTGGTACCACCAGAGAAGTTAATATTAGTATTATAAGATAATGCTGTTCTTTTGAACATCTCCTCCTGCCAGTCGATGTTAGGATAACGCTCTGCCTGGCTGTAGTCGCCAAGGTAGTTGCCATTGGCATCGTAGTTAGGCTTCACTGTGTAATCCTGATTGCGGAAGAGGTTGATGAAGGTCTGCGGACGGTAGTATGCCCATGAAGCGGCGCCACCCAGAGCAAGTTCGTGCTCTATGGCCTGGTTGCGCAGCATATAACCGTCGTAAGAGTCGTATTTGCGAGGAAGTTTTGACACCGCCTTCAGCGTAGCGTTGAAGCCGACATCGATTCTCGCCTTACCTTCCTGACCACGCTTGGTGGTGATAAGGATAACGCCGTTAGCACCTTTCACACCGTAAACGGCTGTGGCAGATGCGTCCTTAAGTACTGAAATAGTAGCAACTGACGTGATATCAACTGCCTTGATTTCACGCTCTACACCATCGACGAGGATAAGAGGCTGTGCATCCTGGTTCCATGCAGCAGCACCACGGATATAGATACGTGGGTCTTCCTCACCAGGCTGACCTGTAGAGGCGATGGTTGCGATACCCGGGAGGTTACCTGTGAGTGCCGCACCGACACTACCGATACCTGCCGAACGCTCAAGAACCTCACCAGTGGTCTGGGTGATAGCACCCACGACAGAGGCCTTTTTCTGCTGACCGAAACCGACAACAACCACCTCGTTGAGTTGGTTATTGTCCTCACTCATCACAATCTTAAGCGTGCGTTGCCTTCCCACGGTAACTTCAGAGGTGTTCATACCAACGTATGTCACCTGAATCACCGATCGCTCACTGGGTACGGTAATGTGGAAGTTTCCGTCGAAGTCGGTCACTGTACCGACACCCTTCTGTCCCTTCACTGTCACCGTGGCGCCAATGATACCTTCGCCCGCTTCGTCTGTTACCTGTCCGCTGACCGCAATGCCTTGTGCTGATGCGCCAAGGGCACAACAAAGCAACAACGCCAACATAGGAACGAATCGTTTGAATAGGTTGTTTAATGTTTCCATAAAGTTAATATTTATTTGTATTATCATCTACATAATTTACTCGCTAGACATGGTAAAGAATGCTAGTGCTACTATTTACAATGTTCTGCAAAGTTAAAATGATTTAACTGATTATCCAAATATTTTTCGTTAAAATCTCAGCGTTTCAGCCGAAATAATAGATGAAAAGAAGAAAATGCAACATAAAATAAAAAAACAAAATAAATAAGCGTTAACAATAAGGCGCATTAGTACACTCATTCCGAGATTGTAAGGATATTTATTAAGAGTGAAGGAGTGTAGGAGTTCAGTAGTGTAGGAGTTCAGTAGTGTAGGAGTTCAGTAGTGTGGGAGTTTAGGAGTGTGGGAGTTCAGTAGTGTGGGAGTTCAGTAGTGTGGGAGTTTAGGAGTCCAGCCTCTCGTCACTTTCTATCCTGCGTCCCATTTCACGGGCATTAAGACTGACAGCACGCATGGTGAAATCGGGGGTGTTATAAGAGTACATCAGGCGGCGATAGAATGTCTTGGGGTCGCGCTGTGGCAGAAGGAATGGCTTGGTGACACGTCCCTTTTCGTCGATAGAAGCGAAATAAAGTCGCGTATAAAGACCGTCGTCACGGCGACTGGTGAAGAGGAACCAATGGCTGTTGGTGCTCCAGTTGTGGAAACTTTCGGCACGCTTGCTGTTCACTTCATCGATGCTTCGTGTCTCGCCTGTCCTAAGGTCGAGCATCCACAGGTCGCTCTCCTCATGCCATATAGAGAAATATCCATAGTTTGCTCGCGTGTACATTATATATTTACCATCATATGAGGGGCGTGGCCATGTGACGCTCTTTTCCTCCTGTGAGGCACGAACGAGAGTGTCCACAGTCTCGCCTGCCTTACCTGTCTTTTCGTCAAACGCCACACGGCAGAGGTCATAGCGTTCCTTGTCGTAATCGGTGGGATAGACCTGGCGTTTGGCGGTAATGAAATAGAGCCACTTGCCGTCGGGAGAGAACACGGGACAGTTCTCTGCCCAGTATTTCTTCATTATCAAGGTGTCGCGCAGTGTCTGATTTGTATGTGTGTCATAGACGAAAACGTCCGACGAAGCGTCATACACCTCGATGCGCTTATTAGATGCCATGTGGAACATCTGAGATGTCTTATTGGTGGAGAAAGCGCAGTAGCGGCCATCCGGGTGCCAATAAGGATAGACCATGGAACCACCGATATACTCGTTCCGTGCTTTCAGCAGGTCATCCTTACCATCGTGATGAATAGCGGTGGCACCGTTTTCTCCGCGCACATGGAACACATACTGGTCGGGATTAGCGCGGTTGAGCCATGGTGCAACCACGTTCGTTTCCCGTCCCGAGGAGTTGCTGGCATGGGACTAAACGCAAATGAGTGTGTATAATACGTTTTTACTTCCTAAAACTTGCAGCATTCAGTAAATCGTCGTACCTTTGCGGCCTAAATAATAACTACAACAAATATGAAACGATCTTTTCTTTTAACTATTTACATTTCACTACTGCTCTTTTCACTACAGGCTTCTGCCTATGAGCAATTGTCTATTGACATTAACGTGAATGGTCAGCAGCGAAACATGGTGGTCTTTATTCCAGATGTACTGCCTGCAAAATCACCGCTGTTCATCGTCACCCATGGTATGAACCAAGACCCGGAATACCAGTATGGCTCCGACAAGATGTACATGCTGATTGACACCGAGAAGTTCGTCGTAGCATACCTGCGCAGCGATGGCAATACATGGGATACCGGCGGCACGAAAGACCAGAACTTCGTCATCAAGGCAATCGATGAATTGGCAAACCTCTATGACATCGACAAAGACCGTGTGTATTGGTCTGGCTTCTCCATGGGTTCGATGCTCATCCACCATTGCATCGCCAACATGCAAAACAAGATTGCTGCCTTTGCTCCCACGAGCGGCATACAGTTCTCTGAGGAGCCCTGGAACAACTGCAGTAAGCCCGTAAACCTGCTTGAGGTCATTGCCTACGGCGACGAGACGTTCGGCTACGAGGAATATAATATTCATGGTTACATCGAGAACTACGCCTTGCACGACAATCACACCCAGTACTCGAAAACCATAGGCTACAAGCCCACCAGTGGCAGTTGGTTTGACGGTGACCTGGAGAAATGGACGGGAGGTCCAAACGGTGGCGAGGTGTGGCTCTATTCATATAACAACGGCGGCCACTGGCCCAATGATATTAATCCACGTCTCATCTGGAACTTCTGCAAACGCTTCACGCTTAATCAGCCCAAGGCGAGAATCACTCAGCCAGCAGGAGAGACTACCTATTTATATATGGGACCTGATGGCGAGGCCACATTCCCCGACATCACCATAGAAGCCACCGCTACGGCTACCGTTGGTGAGGTAGAGAAGGTAGAGTTCTATGATGGCAACACTCTATTAGAGACACTTACAGCCCAGCCTTACACCGCAACGCTGACTGCCCCACAAGCCGGACAACATGAGTTGCGCGTCGTGGTGACCGACACCAATGGAAAGAAGGGAGAGAGTTCGTGCGTGGTGAACTGCGTCGCTTCTACCAACTACGACATGATTCAGACGTTCACCACCGAGGGCATTGTGCCACAGAACTGGTACGTGTGCAACGGCAAGATTAAACGTGTGGGCGGCGGACTTCCCTATTCCAATGGTTGTCGCCTTCTGCACTTCACGAACACGAAACGAGGCTTCGAATATGGACTCCTCGTGCAGAACCCTGGTGGCAAGGAAAAAAAAGCATGGGCTAAATTTGGCGACAATGCCGCACGTTCGTACATGACACTGCATGCAGGACATTATTCTATCAAAAGCAGGGTATGTAACTGGGACCAGCCAGATTTTACATCAGTCACCTACACCATAGAGGACCTCAACGGACAGGAAATGGCATCCAAGACTTTCACGCCCACCGTTAATATCGGTGGCGACACAAGCAACAGTTTCTCTGGCGGCAGGGGACAGACTTTCGATTTCGACATTCCTGAAACAGGTGAATATGTCTTCACTGTTTATACCGATGCCGTAAAGAATGCCGACTTCGTACTTGGAATGTCCACTATACAGGCCAAGTCGTTCGTTACAACAGGTATCAAGGAGATAAACACCAACTCTGAAAAAGTACAGTCAAAGAAGAGCGGATGCTATGACCTCAGCGGTCGCAAGGTATCAGAAAGCAATACAACGAATGGTCTGAAACCAGGCATTTACATCATCAACGGACGCAAAACCGTCATCCGATAATAGGATTATTACTACGAATTACACGGATTGTCATTTTAAGATTCGTTCAATTCGCGTAATTCGTAGTATATATATAACTCGAAGTTTATTTAGTACTTACACGTTCCTCACTCTCGATTCTCCTGCTCATATCACGGGAATCGAGGTCCAAGGGGCGTGTGGCAAAGTCTGGAGTGTTATACGAATAGAGCAACCGGCGATAATACTGCTTGGGGTTGTGCTGTGGTAATAGGAAAGGCTTGGTGGCCTTACCATTCTCATCCAGGCAGGAGAAGTAGATACGGGTATAGAGACCATCGTCACGACGACTAGTGAAGAGGAACCAATGGCTGTTGGTGCTCCAGTTGTGGAAACTTTCGGCGCGCTCGCTGTTCACCTCGTCGATGCACCGTGTCTCGCCTGTCGCCAAGTTGAGCAGCCACAAGTCGCTCTCTGCATGCCAGATGGAGAAATAGCCATAGTCTGCTCGCGTGTACATTATATATTTACCATCGTATGAGGGACGCGGCCACGTCACACTCTTTTCCTCCTGCGAGGCACGGACGAGAGTATCGACTGTCTCACCTATCCTGCCTGTCTTGCCGTCAAACGCCACACGGCAGAGGTCATAGCGCTCCTTGTCGTAATCGGTGGGATAGACCTGGCGCTTAGCGGTAATGAAATAGAGCCACTTGCCGTCGGGAGAGAACACGGGACAGTTCTCTGCCCAGTATTTCTTCATTATCAAGGTGTCGCGCAGTGTCTGGTTTGTATGTGTGTCATAGACGAAAACGTCCGACGAGGCGTCGTACACCTCGATGCGCTTATTAGATGCCATGTGGAACATCTGAGATGTCTTATTGGTGGAGAAGGCGCAGTAGCGGCCGTCCGGGTGCCAATAGGGATAGACCATGGAACCACCGATATACTCGTTCCGCGCTTTCAGCAGGTCGTCCTTACCGTCGTGATGAATAGCGGTGGCACCGTTTTCTCCACGCACATGAAACACATACTGGTCGGGATTAGCACGGTTGGGCGTGTGGCAGTTGATGCACATGCCGCCGAAATGTGTATTCTCCAGAATGGCGCTTTCGCTGAAAGTAGATAGTTCGCGCTGGTAAATGCCCATGTCGCTGTACGACTCGTAGCCCGGCGCTATTCGGCGGTAGGTGATGCCCCACTCTTCAAGTGCGTAGGGACTGACCATTATCTGGAAGTCACGATACTGTGTCCACGCACCGTTCTTTTCAGCACATACTGTTACATTCAGTTGTCCTCCCTTGTTCTGCTCCAGCAACTGGTGCCACTCGTCAATGTCGAAGTCGGCGTAAGCGCCGTTGGCATGGATTGCGTTGCCCTTGCTGTCCCTTACCTCAACATCCACGGAAGTAAAGGAGTCGTCGGCCATTGCAAAGTTGAGAGGAGCGATACCCACAGGCACTGTAACGCCGACATAGTCGGGATAGATGTCGGGCAGGGCATCTGTCTTCGCCACGTCGTGCGGCTTCGAGGTGCATGCTGTAAGGCACAGAGCCGCTATAAGGAACAGCCAGAGGGGGTATCTACATAAAGAATTCATCTTTAGTGGTTTTATAGTGATTGTTCAGTTTCTCGAAGTTAGTGCCCTTTATCAGTTGTGGATTCTCGGCGAAGCGACGCATCTGGCGTGCCTTTTTCCTGTAAAAGAGGGTTTCGTCGAGTATGGAGATGTATTTCAGCGCAAGTTCATACTGCTCAGTGATAACACTGGTGTCAATAAGACGAATCAACACACGTGCGCTTTTGTTGTTGTTGGGAATAAGTTCCATTGCCTCGAAGGCATTGCGTTGGGAAGAGTTAACGTAGCCGTTTACCAGCATATTGTCGCTAACCTCCATGATATGAAGGAAATGCGGCGTGTAAGGTTCGCTGTAATAGTAGTCGATGCCGCTCATCAGCCTTGATGTCGGATAAGAAACGAAGTAGGAACTGCCGATAATGCAAAAGAGCATCAGCACAGACAATGCCGCACCATAGGCGAGAGCACGCAGGCGCGATGACATTAGGCGTAGCCAGCAGAACAGGGCGTAAGCGACGAAAAGCCAGGTGGCTGGTCCTGCAAGCCAGTAGCACAAAGGCACCATTAAGGCAGAATAGACCAATGACGGCACCGTCTTGCGTGGCATCAGAGCCATGACGGCAATGACAAGGGCGACAGCGACGATAAGCGTCATCGTCACCGAAGGGCGCGTGGCCATAAACCACAGTACTACAGATGGAAGAAAAGAAATCAGGAATGTCGGGAATGTCCTGCCCATGCCGTGTCTGCGGAGAATGACAAGAGAGAGCCACTGAACGAGCAGCAGCAGTAAGGCAAATGCACAAGCGCCTGTATTTGGCTTGCAGAAGAACTGAGTGAGAAAGTCTCCGAAATAACGAGCCAAGCCACCAGGCACCACAATGCGTTGCATGAAATAGTCACCATTATACAGAAACAGCACCATCTGCTCGCGGTCGCTGAGCAGCGAAGGACTGACATAACACCAATAAAGGAATGACGCAACAGCAAAGGCAGCCCAAACAGCCACCTTCCAATATGCAGTCACACTTTTCTTCTGTTTCATCATGCAGGGATGTCTTTTCTGTTTAAGGTAAATAACAACGGCAAAGTTACGAACTTTCTACATATTATCCAAACTTTTCAAATAGAAACGCATGGGAACACAATACACATTAAACAACTATTGCATCAAAAAGAGGTGGGCAACAAGATAATCGGCGCTAACGCCACCCCAAGCATAGAGGTGAGTACAAAAAAAGCGCAGTGCTTGGGGCACTGCGCTTAGTATGAGAGATTACGAATTATTCTTTTTTGCGATAAGCAGGATTCTGCTCAAGGAGAGTGTTCTTCATCAACTCGTCAGCCGGGATAGGCATATCCATCTTGAGGATGTCGAAGTCGAACGTACGCTTTGTCCAAGGATAGTTAGCGTAGTCAGAACCACCGTCGTCCTTCGGATAGTTGTAGTTGATGTGATCCTCGATATAACCAGACTTGATCATATCTGGGCAGAGGCACCACTCAGAGTTGAACTCCTTACGACGCTCCTCGTTTACAGCAACCTTCCAAACCTCAGAAGTATGCTTGTAACCTACGCGGTTTGGCTTAGCCTGAAGTGCTGTGTAATAATCCTTTGCAGAAGGAACAGTAACAGTAGATGTCAGCACACCAATAGGATATTCAGTCATAGTAAAGTCCTTGCCATTGCCTGAATAAACATTATTAAAGTGACCGAAGTACTTGCTGTAGTCCTGACCAACGGTCAAGTTACCCCATGCACGGTTACGAACCTCGTCGATAGCAGCCCATCCTGCAGACTCGTCACCTGTACGGAAGCAGCACTCAGCATAGTCGAGAAGTACGTTTGAATAACGCTTGCCATAGATAATGGTTGGAGACCACATCTGAACGCCCCAAGAGTTGCCATCAGCATATGCATTACGCCACAGTTTGGTAGTCCAGATAGCAGGAGCGAACTCACCATTGGTGAAGTGGAACTGCATTGTCTTGGTACCTGCCAAAACACCTTCAGCGTTGTAGAATGGCTTAACTACCCTGCCATTAGCATCCTTGGTTCCAAGAGAGTCCTTCAGATATGGATTGTATCCCCATACATTCTCTGACTTCTCAATGCCATACTTAGCCAAGTCGGCCTCTGGCACAGCACCTGTTGCACAAGATGCGTCACGACGGGTGTCGCCATGCTCATAGCAAGAATACCACTCCCAAGAGAGGTACTCTGCACCCCAACCGCCATTCTCAGGACAAGCGCAGAACCACTTGAACATGTTAGGATTACAGAAGGTGATGGTACGGTCGCCACCCCAACTGCTCCACTCGTTACCTTCGTCTGATACCATTGCCCAGATGCACTCCTCATTCCAGAATCCTGCTGGGTCCCAGTTTGTAGCGAAGTTTGAAACGAGTTTGTATGTACCACTGTCAATGATGTCTTTCAACTCCTTCTTAGCCTTGTTGTAGCAGTCGCTTGCTGTTTCAGGGCAACGGAAAGCCTTCCACATGTAAGCGTCAGCAAGGTAAGCCTTGGCCATACCCTTGGTGCAACGGCCATACTGTCCACCGTAAGGTGTCCAGTCGAGAAGTTCAGCAGCCTTAGAGAAGTCTTCGATGATGAAGTCCCACATTTCCTCGTAGGTCTCAGCAGCAGCCTTGTTAGGCGTGTTACTGAAGTCCTCACCTGTAGCAAGCATAGGAACACGGCCGAATGTAGTAGCGAGCCATGTGTAGAAATATCCACGCAGAGCGCGAGCCTCACCTTCACAAGTCTTCTTTGCAGCATCGCTAATGAGTTCTGCATCCTTAAGACCGTCGAGATAGATATTGGCGCGGTTGATAGCAGCGTAAGCGTGAGCCCAACCATCACCAAGTTCGCCTACGTTGGCATCCCAAGTCTGATCGAGGAACTTCACGTCCCAACCAGTACACTGGGTGTCCATTGTCGGGTGGCTACCGGTGAACATATTTGGTTTGTATCCCCAGGAGTTATCCTGCTGGCTTACATTGTTGAAGGCATAGATACCATTCAGTCCGAGACGTGCATGGTCATCATCAGCAAACTGAGCACTAACGTCCAGAATGTTATACTGTGGTACGTCAAGGAATTCTTCGTTGTCGCAAGAAGCCAGCGCAACGCATCCCAGACCTGCCAATGCAAAATATTTAATTAAATTTTTCATAATGAATTTCTATATTTAAATGTAATTAGAAGGTAACGTTAACACCAAACTGGAATGTGCGAGGAGTAGCATAACGACCGGTGTCGAGACCAGTGTAGATAATGCTTCCCTGACCAACTTCAGGATCGCCATACTTGGTGTATGGAGAGATAGTGCAGAGGTTCTGGATTGCGAAGTAAACGCGTGCATTCTGAAGGAGCACCTTCTTAACGATGTTGCGTGGCAGAGTGTAACCAATCTGAATATTAGAAATCTTCAGGAAGTTACCATTCTCAACCCAAGCGTCGCTTACACGAGCGTTCTTGTTGTTGTCAAGACGAGTCAGGCGAGCAAGAGAAGCGCCTCTGTTGTCCTCACTCCACATGTTGTTGTAACTATCCTTCAAGAGAGCAGGTGTCCAAGAGTCGTCAGATGGGTTCATGATGCTCATACGCATCTTAGAGTATGAAAGGATATCCAGACCGAACACACCGTAAGTATAGATGCTGAAGTCCCAGTTCTTGTAAGTTGCACTGAGGTTCAGACCGTAGTTGAACGATGGAAGACCGTTGCCGATGATTGTGCGGTCGCCGTCGTCAATAACACCGTCCTTGTTGAGATCGACAAAGAGGAAGTCGCCCATTGCAACCTTGTCTGCACCCTGCAGAGCCTTGGCCTTTTCAAGATCCTCTTCAGTATTGATGACCTTGTCAACCTTCCAACCATAGTATGAACCTACAGCCTCGCCCTCACGGCAGATAGAGTGGTTGTTCCAATTGAAGCCTTCGCCGTTGACAGCGCCGATGTTTGAACCGTCCATGTCGTCAGCAGAGTAAGTGCTGTTGCTACCACCGCAGGTTGCGGTATAGTCAACACCCATCTTCTTAACCTTGTTAGACAGAGTAGAACCGTTGAACGCTACGTTAATGGTCCAATCCTGGTTCAGGCGCTTGTTGTAGTTGATAGAGAACTCGAGACCAGTGTTGTTAATCTGTCCGTAGTTGGTGTAGATTGAAGATTCACCTGCAGACTTACGGATCTGCTTGTCAATCAGAAGGTCCTTAGTCTTACGTACGAAGTAGTCCAAAGTAACAGTAAGGTCGTTGTTGAGGAAACCGAGGTCGAGACCGAAGTTCAACTGCTCGTTGGTCTCCCACTTCAGATTTCTATCTACCAGAGGAGCGTAGAAGCCCTGAACGCGGTCGAACGAACCTGTAGAACCACCACCACCGTTTAAGTGATAGAACTGATACTTAGTGTTTGTGGTAGTCAGGGCGTATGTGTGCTTACCTGCAACACCACCAGGGTTACCTGTCTGACCCCAACCAAAACGAACCTTAGCATTGCTGATAGCGTCAACATCCTTCAGGAAAGACTCTTCCTTAACACGCCATGCGAAGGCTGCTGATGGGAATGTACCCCAACGATTTCCCTTAGAGAAGTTAGAAGAACCGTCGCGACGTAAAGTAGCAGTTACGATATAACGGTCAAAGAGACTGTAAATCAAACGTCCGTAGTAAGAAATGGTACGAACCTGATCGATGAAACCTCCGTTGCTTGGGTTGATTGTCTCTGCAAGAGAAATCTGACGGTTGTCAGGAGAAAGGAATGTATGTCCGCTTCCGCTTACCCAAGAACCTTCGGTCTTGCTTACAGAGTTACCGACCATCAAAGTGAGGTTGTGGAAATCAGTGTTCCAGTTGTAGGTCAGATAAGTCTCGATACCCTTTGTAACACCCTTGCTCAGACCGAGTCCGAAGTTGTAGTAAGCCTGGTCACGACCCTGATACATTACCTTTGTCAACTTGCCACCGAGGTAGTTGTAACGCTCGTACATACCTGAGAACTCGTCGTTGTCAGAGTTTGTCTGAGTCCAGTTGGCGATAGAGTGAAGGTTCAGAGTGTGCTCCTTAAGTTTGAGGAGAGTGATGTCGATGTAAGGATTGATAGCAATACGCGAGTTGCGAGTCTTACGACCAATTTCCATCTGTGTAGCGTATGGGTTCTGCGCACCTGCGGTCATACCTTCCCAACCATCAGGTGTTGGAGCCTTACTTGCACCGTAAGAACCGTCAGGGTTAACTACGTTCACCTTTACATGCTCACCAGTAACGTCGTCGATGTAGTCGAGTGACGGAGCCATCTGAGCAATATCACGCTGTGAAGAAAGGTTCTGGTTGTTACCAAGACCGATGTTGTTACCAATAACAGTAGAATACATGTAGTTAACGTCACCACCGAACTCGATGTAGTCATTCACCTTAGACTTAACGCCTGCGCGTGCAGTAAGACGATCGTAGTTGGTGTTTACGATGATACCCTTATTATTAAGGTATCCAATAGAGAAGTTGTACTGTGTCTTCTCGGTACCGCCACTTGCAGAAACACCGTACTGCTGCTTGAAGCCAGTGCGATACATCTGATCCTGCCAGTCGATATAGTTACGCTTGCCGTCGTAAGCCTCAGCCCAGATCTGGTTGTTCAGAGTCTGTCCGTCGTTAGCCTTTGACTCGCGGATAGAGCGTGCGTATGCGTCGCCCTGAAGAGTTTCAAGTTTGTAAGGAAGAGTCTGAATACCCCAGTCGCCTGTAACGGTTACATTCATCTTACCCTTCTGACCGTGCTTTGTGGTAATCATGATGACACCGTTTGCACCTTGGCTACCGTAGATAGCGGTAGCAGAAGCGTCCTTCAGAATCTCAATGCTCTCAATGTCTGCCGGGTTAACGAAGTCGGCGTTAAAACCAACCTGCACACCGTCAACAACATACAGAGGCTGAGCATCACCGTGGATGGTTCCGACACCACGGATACGGATTGCCGAGTTTGAGCCAGGAGCACCGTCCTGATTTGTTACCATCACACCGGCAGCAGCACCCTGGAGAGCCTGAGCAACGTTGGTTGGCACCTTGCGCTCCATCTGCTCCTTGTTGATTGTTGCAACAGAACCAGAGATGTCGCTCTTCTTCATCGTACCATAACCGATAACCACAACGTCAGACAGAGTCTGTGCGTCCTCCTTGAGGACAACGCTGATGTTGCTACGGCCAGACACTGGCACTGATTGAGAAACGTAGCCTACATAAGAAACGTTCAATGTGGCGTTAGAGCCAGCCACGATGTTGAATCTACCATCCATGTCTGTCACTGTACCATCATTGGTTCCTTGTACTCGTACTGTCGCACCAATGATTGGTTCGCCAGCCTCATCGGTCACTGTTCCGCGTACGCTCTGAGCGGCCATTCCCAATGGGAACAGACACAGCAAAAACAGCGACATCAAGAAAGTTTTTAAAGGTCTTGAATTACTCATGTTTTGTTAAGTTAATGAAAGGTTATTAAAAATGATTTTATAAAATTTGGTTATTTCTATGTTTCTACTTCTTCAATAGGTTTACAACGATTGATGCTAAGAACGCCGCAAAGTTAATTATTATATTATAATTGGTGTTTACGCCATATTTCAAAGTCTTTATGCCATGTAACATTGTTGTCAGAAATTAATCACAAACTCCATATACACGGCATTCAACTCGTCAAAGCATATCACACATTTGCTTGAATAACTTACCGCTCTTTTCGATTACATCTTTACTGTTTTCATCAGGTCTGGGCCAATTGCCCATCAGCATCATATTCAATCATACCACTTGCTAATTCGGGGCAAAATTACAAAAGTATTTGATAACTTCCAAACATTTCGGCAACTTTTTGAAAAAAATGAGAACAATTGTAAACGAAACTAAAAAGAAAAGGCGCATCTCCCGACGCGCCTGAACTCTAAAAATGAAAAAACTAACTGCTAATAACTAATACTTAACTATTGTAACCTTAAAAATGCGTATTGTATGTTTGCTATGTCTGGTTCGTGCCAAACTAACTAAAACTCTTTGCGATATTTTCACGGTGCAAAGTTAAGAAGATATTTCATACGTGTCAAGTAATTTAGTTTCATAAACTTTGTGATATGTTGCAAGTTATGAATAAGATACCATAATTGCATCTTTTTTTACCCTGCCTCTTTCAGATTACTCTTTGTTTTTTCTATATGCAAATTTGTTTTTATGTATCAAAGTGATTTTTTTTCGTTGTAAACAACAGGCAGAGTGTTTACAGTTAAAAAATAATTCGTATATTTGTATCGATTTCAGCAATATCAAACACATGTAATCTATTTACCTATTATTATTAATAATGTATAAGTACAATCTAAAAAAAGCATTTCTTGCCATCGCTATTGTCATGGCAACGTCGTGGTCCACTGCCGCAGCGCAGCCGAAGGACTACTTCTCGAAACCAGCAAGTGCCACATCAACACCCGACGACAAGGGTTTCATAAGGCGCTGGATGTTACTTGAACCCATCGTGAAGGAGAATCGCACGAACATCGTCTTCACCGACAGTTATCTGCGCGACGCTTTCAATCACGAGTATTTCAAAGGACAGAAGACCGTGCTGCCCAAGGACGGAGCGAAAGTGAAGGTGGGCGGCGAGACTCTGCAGTGGCACTCGCTCGAGAGCAACCTGTACAACGTGAAACTCTTCCGCTTCGGAGAGGCGACAAAGAACCGACTCTATGGTGTGCTCTATTGGGCTGTCACCGTGGTGAATTGCGACGAGGACATTCCTAACGTGCGTCTTGCTGTGGGAAGCAACTCGGCGTCGATGTGGTGGGTGAACGGCGAGGAGGCACTGCTTCTCTCGGGCGACCGCCGCATGGTTGTCGATGACGCCATGAGCCATCGCATCACTCTAAAGAAAGGCACCAACATCATTCGCGGAGCAGTTATCAATGGTCCGGGCATGAGCGACTTCTGCGTGCGCTTCGTTAACGAGAAAGGAGAACCGATAAAGAATATTGAAATTATTAACCCTAGATAATCTAGAAAGGCTAGAAATTCTAGAAAGACTAGAAAGGCTAGAAATACTAGAAAAAAAAACAGATAATCATGAAGAAATACATCAGCATAATGGTTGCCATAGCATTGGCACAGGCGGCTTCGGCTCAGACAGGAAAGCCGTTCATACACGACCCGTCAACGATTCAAGAGTGTGACGGAAAATACTACACCTTCGGAACAGGCGAGGGAGGCCTGATATCCGAGGACGGATGGACATGGGACATGGGCGCTGTACGTCCCGGCGGCGGTGCAGCACCCGACGTTCTGAAGATTGGCGACCGCTATCTCGTGGCATACGGCGCTACAGGCGGCGGACTCGGTGGCGGTCACAACGGAAGGATTCTCACCATGTGGAACAAGACCCTCGACCCCAAGTCGCCCGACTTTAAATACACTGAGCCTATCATGGTGGCTGACACCGACGGCAACGAGGACTGCGATGCCATAGACCCAGGACTGCTGCTCGACCCCACCACAGGACGTCTGTGGCTGAGTTACGGTACATACTTCGGTTTCATACGTCTCGTGGAACTCGACCCGAAGACAGGAAAGCGCGTTGAGGGCAACGAGGCAATTAATATTGCCATCGACTGCGAGGCTACCGACCTCATTTACCGTGACGGATGGTACTATCTGTTAGGCACTCACGGCACATGCTGCGACGGAGTGAACTCAACGTATAACATCGTGGTGGGACGCTCACGCAGCGTCACTGGTCCATACATCGACAACGTGGGACGCTCAATGCTCGAAGGCGGCGGACGCATGGTAATCGCTGCTCACGAGCGCGTTACGGGTCCAGGCCACTTCGGACGCATCGTTGAGGAAGAGGGAGTTGAGAAGATGTCGTGCCACTTCGAGGCCGACTTCGACCAGGGCGGCTACAGCGTTCTGGGCATTCGCCCGCTGCTGTGGAAGAACGGATGGCCTGAGGCTGGCGACCCCTTCCACGAAGGCACCTATTCTATCATCTCCGAGCGTCGCGGCTACGCGCTCGAACTGGCTGTAGATTTCACCCGCATCGAGGCAGGACGCCGCTTCTGGTTCCGCCGCGACCCCAACCAGCCAATCACTCCTATCGACATGCAGCGTCTTGAGGACGTGAAAGACTCGTGGGCTGCTGGCGACATCGCAGTGCGCTGCGGCGACAACATGATGCGCCCTCACCAGCGCTGGACCATCACCGCCGTGCCCGACGCAGGAGGCTACATGGGACAACCTTATTATAAGATAGAGATTGAGGGCACTCACCGCGCACTGGCTGCAACTGCCGACTGCGAGGTGACAAGCGTGGAGAACTTCACCGCAGCGCCCGAACAACTGTGGCGCATCGACCAACTCATCGACGGCACCTTCCGCATCATGCCTAAGAAAGTGCCTGGAACCGACCGCCGTCTGGCTCTCGTCTCGATAGCAGACAGCACCCCTACCCTCGCGGAGTTCGACTTCAATAGCGACAACTCGAAATGGAGACTGAAATAGTTGAGAGATAAGAGTTGAGAGATGAGAGTTGAGAATGTGTCATGATTCAACATTCAAAAAAGAAGTATATATAATTATTCCCTATTAATAATATCGTGATATGTAAGTTGTCTTACACGATGTTTCCCCGCCCCTGTAGGGGAGGGGAGTCATCAGCAATGGGGTCATACTATAATAATTACATTCAAAATAAAGACGCAATATGAAGAAACTGATATTATCTTTTGCGGTAGCACTGTTCGCAATAGGTGCAAACGCACAGATGCCAGGAGGCTTCGGCTTCGGCGGTCAGCAGATATCGGCCGAGGACATGCACTACTCCAAGAAGTTCAGCGACATCAACTATGCCGCCGACAACGACGCTTTTCACACACTGGACATCTATCTGCCAGAGAAGAAACAAGACAAATATCCCGTTGTGATACACATCTACGGCAGCGCATGGTTCAGCAACAGCAGCAAGGGAATGGCCGACCTGGGCACCATCTGCACCGCACTGCTCAAGGCTGGCTATGCAGTGGTAACACCTAACCACCGCTCAAGCATGGACGCGAAGTATCCGGCACAGATACACGACATCAAGGCGGTGATAAGATTCGTGCGCGCCAAGGCTGCCGACTACAACCTCGACACGACGTTCATAGCAACATCTGGATTCTCGTCGGGCGGTCACCTGTCGTCGCTTGCCGCTGCCACGTCAGGCACAAAGACGGCAACGATAGGCACCGAGACCATCGACCTCGAGGGCAGTGTGGGTCTTTACACCGACCACAGCAGCCAAGTGAACGCCGCTGTTGACTGGTCGGGCCCCATCGACCTGCTCCACATGGACTGCGGCGAGGGAATGAAGATGGACGTGAGTCCTGAGGAAGTGCTGCTCGGAGTGAAGAAAGAGGATAATCCCGACCGTTATAAGACGCTTTCGCCAATATCCTATCTCGATGCCGACGATGTGCCGTTCATCGTGTTCCACGGCACTGTCGATAACGTGGTGCCCTTCTGTCAGGGCGAAATTTTCGCCCGCGCACTGCAAGACAAGGGCGTGAAGCACGCGTTCTATCCCGTTGAGGGCGGCGGCCATGGCTTCAACATGTACACCGAGGAGAACCTTACACGCATGGTAACGTTCCTCAACAATGCTCGCGAAGCACAGAAATAATATACCAATATAGCCTATATTGGTCAGTAAAATAGCCTATATTGGTCAGTAAAATAGCCTGTTTTGGATTCCAAAACAGGCTATTTCGTTTTCCAGTTTATGTCCTTTGAGACTCTAAAGCGACATTTCTTAAAGGAAATATACACAATTAAACCCTCCAAATGTGTTAGTGTTCTAAAATAAGACGGACACAACGTCTTCCCCGCCCCTGTAGGGGCGGGGAGTCATTAACGATGGGGTCAGATAGGATATAATTGCCTTTCTTATTGAGTAATTACCAATCCTCCGTTGCAAGGAATGGTGACTTTTATCTGCTGTTTCTTGTTCTGGCGCACGGTCTTCACACTACCGTTGATGTTGCTGTCGTCGCTATAAACGCGCATGTCAGTGCCTGCGGCGAACATCGGGAGAGTGAGGGTGGTCTGCAAAGGCTTCTTCTCAGCATTTATGCCCACAATGAACCAGCGGTCGCCACAGCGCCGTGCCATGATGACATACTTGCCTGGGTAACCGTCTATGAAACGCGTCTCGTCCCATGTCGTGGGCACCTGCTTCATGAAGTCTATCGCCCATGCCGGTGCGTCGGTGAGGTTGTTTGGCGCGAGAGCGAAGTGCTGCACCGCACTTTGGAAGAGAACGGCAATGGCGAGGGCAAACACATCGCTCGTGCGGCGTATGTTGCCATGCTTATTGTCGGCACCATAGTATTTGTTTAGTGTGGAGCCGCCGAAGTCCATCGAGCCCACTGTGTTGCGTATGAAGGGGTGGATGCAGGCGTTGCGCGCCTCGGCGTCACACATCCCCTGCGAGAAGTGCAGGTTCTCTGATGCCAAGACAGCCTCAGAAGCGGCGTAATTGGGGTACATGCGCTCCCATCCTCTCGGCAGTGTGCAGCCGTGGAATATCACCAGCAGACCGTAGTCGTTGGCATCGGCGAGGATGTCCTCATAGAGTTGCAGCGTCTGCTGCTTGTCGCCGCCGAAGAAATCCACCTTTATACCGCGTATTCCGGCATCACGCATCCACTTCATCTCCTTGCGCCGTTCCACGATGTTGTTCATCTTGCCCAGCGGACTCTGCGGTGCATCGTTCCACGAGCCGTTGCTGTTATACCACAGGAAGAGCGCCACGCCTTTCTCCTTGCCGTAGCGTGCCAGACGCTCTATACCCTCGTAACCTATCTGGCGGTCCCACAGGGCATCGACAAGCACCGACTGATAGCCCATAGCAGCCGAGAAATCGATGTATCGCTTCTGCTCGTCGTAGTTGCAACTGGGGTCCATGCCGATAATCCACGACCAGGAGCCTTTGCCATAGACATACTCCTGCGAAGCCTCATACTTCGGGGCGGTGATATCGAAGGGCACCGTTGTCTCTACGATATTCGCAAGCGGTCCCACGGTGATGGTGCGCCACGGTGTGGTGGCAGGCAGAGGCATCGACGGTGTCACGGAGCCTATACCGTTACATTCGCCCTCCTGCGGGAAGCCGATGCGATAGAGTCCACCGTGCTCATTGAGGAGTCGGCAACCGCAGTAACTGCCGTCGGTTCCTGCCTCGCTTATCAGCACCCAGTTGGTGTTGAGTGTTGAGCGTTGAGGGTTGAGTGTTGAGCGATGAGGGTTGAGTGTTGAGCGTTGAGGGTTGAGCGATGAGCGATGAGGGTTGAGCGTTGAGTGTTGAGCGTTGAGCGGGGTTTGCTTGCTACTTTTCTTGTCGTTGCTGCCATTCTGACCCACCTTAAACAGGCATGGGAAGGTGAAGCCGCCACCCCAGCCGTTCGTGCCCATCGGTGCGTCGGTCTCATAGTTTGTCTCATAACTTGGGGCTGTTCCCGCAAATCCAGTCATCGGCTTCATCTGTGGGCATAGGAACGTCGTTGTGCCGTCTGGCAACTGAAATCCCGTCGCCTCGCTCTTTATTACGCACGAGTGCTTGTCTCGCTGCGGATAGATGACATAACGGAATGCCACGTCACGGTTGCTCACCCAGAAGATGATGTCCAACACCTGTTTGCCTTCTTTCTGGAAATGACACACCGCGCGCGTTGCCTCAACGTTGACATTGCTCTGCTTGATGTTGCGCAGGGTGTAGTTTGCGACAGCCCTCTCCTTTTCGGTTTGCGCGAGAGTGAGCCCTTGCGTGAGGTCTTGTTTCTCTGTGGTTATGCCCAGCGGCGACGACAACAGCATCGCTGTGCCTTGATAATCCACCTTATACGTTGGTTTGCCGTCGGCATCGCTAACGGTCACTGTCAACATCCCGTCGGGACTTGCTATCGTCTCTTCGCCCGAAGCGTAAGAGGCGATGCTGATTACTGCTAATAATACTGTTAAGAAAAGACTCTTCATAGGTTATTTGTTTTTCGTGCAAAGATAACTCTTTTCTTGAAAACACAACCATACTTCAATTCGCCATTTTCAAGAATAACAGCGAATTGAAACTCCATAAAAAGAAAATGTTACTTAACGCTGAGTTCAACACTCAGCGCACTTGGTCTTTTTCCTGTAAGCCACAGCAAGAGAGATGCAGGCGACAAGAGCGACAACGGCGATTGCAACGGTCCACATTGACGACGAAGAACCGTCGATGCCGTTGTCCATAAACAGCGTCTGTCCCTGTGCAAGGGTATCGGTCACCTGGTCGCCAGCCTGCTGCAAGGAGTCGAGCACGCCGTTTGTGGTGTCCTTTACTGTGTCAGGATTCACCTCTTTTACCTCGCCTATCTTCTCCCCGAGGTTAAAATGTCCTGACGGACGTCTCGGACTGCCCGGAATGATAAGGTCTAATAATAATGTCTTCATATCATCTTGTTTTATAGTGTGAAAATGTTATTATATACTATTTGCCACTAATACTAATGACTCCCCGCCCCTGTAAGTTCCCCTCGCCCCTTGGAGAGGGGTTAGGGGTGAGGCCTTGGGGGCAGTGGTTGGGACAGTGTCTTTAATCCCCGCACAACATCTTTTATCTTCTTCCTTAATGTCACCGACCCCACCCCTTTCCCCTCCCCTGCAGGGGCGGGGAAATATCGCATTCGGAATCTTCTTAACGCTATCCCATTTGCAGGGTCTAATTTATATAGTTCATTTATGTTATTCAACTCACAAATATCAGTCCTATGAGGAAACTGATGGCATTGCAGAGAATGCTGTAAACCGCAGCCTGCCGGATATTCCTCACAAAGAGATAATACCAGAGCAGTTCGATGATTACCACCACCGCCTCACCAATGGCTATTGCCACCGCCGTCTGCTCCACATGCTGCAATACGATGTTTAGAGGCACATTGGTGATGATGTTTATCGCCACCGATGCCCACACCACCTTCTGCCGCCGCTCGCCAAGCAGCACCAGCACCGCCACCTCTATCAATATCGTGGCCAAGAGGGCAAGCAAATAGGGTAACACCATTCCCATTTATTATCGTTTTCAAGTTACGAGTACCGAAGGAGCATCACTTAACCAGATACCCTGGCATCAGCGCCGCCGCAAGTATTCCGAACGCCAGGCCCTCACGCTCGGGCAACACCGAGTTGGCAAGGTATAGAGTTATTGGCATGGTGCAGTTTATCATGAACAGTCCTGCCAAAGCGGGGAGCACAGGCGAGAAACGTTGCGTCAGCATGCAGACAAGCACCACTATGAGTATTATCGTCAGTGCCTTTACTACTCCCATCCAACGGGATATCCACCCGCCAGCCATCTTTCCGAGCAACGTGACAAAACCCACAAGCAATATCATGGCATCGGTGTTGGCAGCACCGAGCGAGAACTCCTTGCCGAGATAGGAACGAAACATCACGAAGGCGGCAATGGCGAGGACGAAGATTATACGGTGAGCGGTGAGGGTTGAGCGGAGAGCGGGATTTGGGGAAGGTTGAGCGGTGAGGGTTGAGGGTTCTTTACGCTGAATGTGTTCCTGACTTTCGCTTTTGTCCGTCATAACATACGCTGTGGCAAGGATAATGATGGCCAGGAGGAAGATGTAAAGGAGCGTCCACGAACAGAACACTATGGCAACGGCAAGACCGAAGGCACCCGTAGAGACAAACACTCCAAGGGCACGGATGTCGTTGCCCACCTGCAAAACCACCTGCTTGCCGCCCCACACATGGAACAACGAGTTGCCGATGCCGAGCAATGCAGCCACAGCAAACATCGTGCTCTCGCCGCCCGACGACATGACAAGGGGTGTGACAAGCACGGCAACAGCAAGCAGCATCACAGCACCGAGCAACATCCAGTGCTTGTGCCTTATGCGGTCTGCCATCCATCCCGTCAACGGCTGTGAGAGAAAGGCAAGGAGGTTATACGTTATGAATATCGCCGCAAGATGCGGGAGATTGAAGGGCGATGTCAACAGGTATGTGCAACATAGGCACAACCCATCGACAAGGAAATGCATCAGCGTGGCAATGCCCACCAAAGCATATTGTCTGCCAGTAACTTCTCCCATATATTTGCAACCGTCTAATTCATTTCGCGGTTGCAAATATAAGGAAAAAAGTTGATATGTTTATACGTTTCGGGGCTTTTTTACTTTATCTGCCACCAATCCCACTGGAAGAGATCGGTGCCTGTGCCCTTGAAGACAAAAAAGAGATTGTGAACGCCATTGGCATTCTTCATCTTGCACGAGGCGGTCTTCCATGTGTCGAGACTGCCCGCAACAGGCACCTTGAGCGTACCCACAAGCGGTCCGTCGGCATTGTCGAGGTGTATCTCGATGGTGCTTCCCGCCTTCAGCGAGGCAACAGAGGCAATGAATTTCTTAGCGCCGCGCGTGCCGAAATCTACGTTGCTCAGCATCAGCGACTCGTTGTTGTCAATGTTGCACAACTGAATGCTCTTGGGGAATGTTGCCGACTCGCGGGTCTTCAGACCGTAGCCCCATGCCATCGTCTCTGCCTCAACCTTGCGGAAGGGATCGAACGTTGCCACAGGAGCAGTGACATTCTCACGGAAATAGGGCACTTCACGTATAGTGCCATCGGCATTATAGAACATCTCGGCACACGACACGGAGCGGCGTTCCGAGTGTTCGTCGGTCATCAGTCGCAGTATGTCGTAGTTCAGGCCGAAAACATACGAATGTCCTTTATAGTCGATGATGCCCGGATGATTGCCGCGCGACTTATAGGTGTGGTTCATCACATGACCCTTATACTGCCACGGACCCGTAATCTTATCGCTCATGGCATAGCCGATGCCCTCGGGACAACAGGTGGAGGCAAATGCCAGATAATACTTAGAGTTCCTGTTATATATCCAGGGACCTTCCTGATAGTCCTCGATATGCGGCAACTGCACGATGTCTCCCGATGTGGAAATCATGTCCTCGTTAAGTTTTATATAATAGGTATGAGGATTGCCCCAGTACATATATGCCTGACCGTCAGCATCAATCCACACCGAAGGGTCGATGTCATACCAGTGCTCCTTCTGCCATACAAGAGGTTTGCCGATGGGGTCGTGGAATGGTCCGTAGGGCGAGTCGGCCACCAGCACACCGATGCCGTGCCCGTGTATGGGACAGTACATATAGAACTTCCCGTTGCGCTCTATCACCTGCTCAGCCCATGCTCCGTTGTCGCCGTCGTACCACTTGAAGTCCTTCAGCGATGCCACAGCACCGTGATCCTGCCAGTTTACCATATCCTCGGAGGTGTAGAGCAGCCAGTCTTTCATCTTGAACTCATAGCCCCGGGCATCGTCCTCGTCGTGTGTGGTATAGAGAAACACCTTGCCGTCGTACACCATCGGCGCCGGGTCGGCGGTGAACTTCGTCTGCACCACAGGCATCTGCGAGCAGAACTGCACATAGTCTATCTCTGCCTTGCCGCTCTCTATCTCAACGCGGAGAGTGGAAGGTTGAGCGTTGAGGGTTGAGCGTTGAGGGTTGAAGGTTAAGAACGTTATCTCCGACTCGAAATGCTGGCGTGCGGGAATGGCGACACGGGCAACACACTCACCGTCGAGCATCACCTTTGCCACTGCCCCACTCTCTGAACGAGCGTTGACGATGACCATCTGCGGCTGTGCCTTGAACTCTATGTCGCTGTATTCCACCCATCCGCCTTCGCTCATAATGGTCTTCCATCCAGCGAAGGTGTTGTTGTCATCGAGATATGCTATGCTGGCGTTGCTCGCACTGATGGCTGAGTAACGGTCTATCTGAATCCTCTCGAAGGCATTCGAGATGCCCACGCCGCGAAGGGTTGGCTTCACCTCCTGAATGGTGCCGTCGGCATTGAAGAACAGTTTCTCTATCTGCACCGAGCGGCGCTTATCGTCTTTGGGCGAGTAAGCATTGTGATGATAGAACAGATACCACTGACCCTTAAAGTTCACGATGCTGTGATGATTGGTCCAGCAACCGTTGGCATGCTCTGCCATGATGAGTCCCTTATATTCGTATGGTCCCATCGGGTTCTTGCTCATTGCGTATGCCAACACCTCGGTACTATCCCTCACATAAGGATAAGTAAGGTAGAAGTTGCCATTATACTCGAAGGCAAACGGACCCTCAGCCTGACGGCTTGGCAGTCCTTTAAGACAGTTCACACCGAGCATCTCGAACTCGCGGTCGCCCCACTTCACGGTTTCTTTCGGAGTGTCGTCTGCCAGTTCCTTCATGTTGTCCTTTAGTTTGGCGCAACGTCCGGCACCCCAGAATATATAGGCATTGCCATCGGAAGCCTGGAGCACACATGGGTCGATGCCGTTGATGCCCTTAATAGGCTCTGGCTCGGGGATGTACGGTCCCTCTGGGCGGTCGGCTATTGCGACACCTACCCCGAAGCCACGCATTGCCCCGTTAGGAGCAGACGGGAAGTAGAAATAGTACTTTCCGTTCCTCTCAACACAGTCGGGAGCCCACATCGAGTATGAGTCGGGCCTCACCCAAGGCACCTTGTTTTGGGTGACTATCATGCCGTGGTCGGTCCAGTCAACGAGATTGTCCGAGGAGAACACGTGATAGTCCTCCATGCAGAACCAGTCTTTGCGCTGCCCTTCGGGTGGAACAATGTCGTGCGAGGGGTAGAGATATACCCTGCCATTGAACACTCGAGCCGTGGGGTCGGCTGTAAACTGATTGTGAATAATAGGGTTCTGCGCCTTCGCACTCACTGTGCAAAGGAGGAGAAACGCAACTGAGGTAAGTAAGGTTTTCATCTGTCGTGTAGTTTTAATTTATCACGCCGAGTCTATGTCAGCACTTTGCAAAGTTACGAAGAAATTATTATACAACCGCAACTCACGTCACCGCTTTCTCCTTATATAATATAAAAAGAGACAAGAAACAAAGCATTTGATACCAAGAAAAATCCAACCTGATTTCAATAGATATCAAACCTGATTTCAATAGATATCAAACGGGGAGACAATGTTATTAACTTTGTTGAACAAAGTTATTAAGATTGTCGAACAAAGTTAATAAGATTGTTGAACAAAGTTATTAACTTTGTTACCCCATTTGTATCTTGTTGAAATCCAGTTGGTTACAAACGGCAATTTCAGAACTTAACTTTCTTTGCCTTACCGATATATTTCACGGTCTTTATCTTGCCGTCAGCGAGGCGAACGGTGAAGGTGCGCGATGCCGTCATTCCTGGGAACAGTCCTGTGCGAGTGCCTATGGTGAGCGTGCGCTTGCTGTCGTCCCACGTCATAGGGATAGACGAACTGGCGCCTTGTTCACAGTTGTAATTGTCGCCCTCGTCCTCATAGAGCGTGAACGAGGCATCGTTGCCGGGATAGACAAGTAACGTGCGGGCATCAGGGTCTTGGTCGGCATACTCCACATCGGCACCAAGAGGCACTATGCTTCCGTCGCGGACGAAGAGAGGGATGCGGCTTATCGGCGCATCAGCAGTCACGTGCTGGCCGCCAGCATAGTGAGTACCAGTGTGATAGTCGGTCCAGCCGCTGCCTTGCGGGAGATAAACGCTGCGCGAAGTGCCTTTCTTCGTCATCGGAGCAACGAGGAACGACGGCCCGAACATGAACTCGTCCTTGATGTCGAGCACCTGATGGTCGCGCGGGAAGTCGAACGCGAGGGCACGAGTAATGGTGTAACCGTCGTGAGTGACGCGTGCAGCAAGTGAGTAGGTGTAGGGCAGAAGACTATAGCGCAGGCGTATGCTGCCGAGAATACTCTCGTAGAAAGGCTCGCCAGGATTGCCGAACTGCCACGGCTCGCGCGGTGTCTCGCTGCCGTGACTGCGCATCACGGGCAGGAAAGTGGCATATTGCAACATACGACAATATAGTTCGCGGTATTCGGGGTCGCGACAACCATCGGGATATTCGCCCTTATGGAACCACTGCCACGTGCTGGAATTGGTGAAGAACGCGCCCACATCGATGCTCCAATAGGGACAGCCGGTAGCCATGAAGTTAAGCCCTGCGGGAATCATCTGCGCGAACGAACTCCATGAAGCGTAGGTATCGCCGTTCCAGGTAATGGTGGAATAACGCTGCTGACCGGCGTAACTGGAGCGAGTGAGATTAACCACACGCTTCTTGTCGGTAGTTTGTCGCTGGTTCTCATAGATGCCCTGCGCATGATAGAGCGAATAGAGTTGACTGCGCTCTGCCCCCATCGCCGCACTCAGAGCATCGGTGCTCAGTTGCCAGCGCCACTTCTGGTCGGCAGGGTTATAGTTCTTGGGGAACGAGTTCCAGTCGGCATCTATCGGCTCTGACGAGTCGCACCACCACGCATCGAAGCCGTTGCTGAAGAACTCACGGTTGGCATACTGCCAGTAAAGGTCGCGTGCCTCCTTCTTAAACGCATCATAGACTGTGGTGCCAGGGAAGAGCAGGCCACGGTCGCGGAAGTCTTCCCACTGCGGACTGTTCATGGCGTTGGGCCAGATGGAAATCATCAGGCGCGCATGCATATTATGGATGGAGTCGGTGAGCAGGCGCTTGTCGGGATAGTATTCGGGCACCATAGTCATCGTTCCCCACTGTCCGCCAGGCCAGTAGTTCCAGTCCTGCACTATCATATCAACAGGAATATGCCGCTCACGGAAGGTCTTCAGCGTGGTGAGCAGGTCGTCACTGCTTACATATCGCTCCTTCGACTGTGTGTAACCGAAGAGATAGCGCGGCATCATGGGCGCCTCGCCCGTGAGCCATCGGTAACGCTCAACGGTCTTGTCCATCGTAGCGCCCTTCATGAAATAATAGTCAATCTCTGATGCTGCATCGAGCATGAAGCCATGCTGGGTATCGTCGTAGAACTGCATGGCACATCCTGCATCGACGAGAAGTCCGTAACCAGCGGTGGAATTGATGACCGGCACCATTGCCTTGAGGTTGTGCTGACAGAGGTAAAGACGCTTGCCACGAAGGTTCATGTAGTCCTCCATGTGGGAACCGAGGCCATAGAGCGCCTCGCCTTGCTGCCACTGGAAGTTCAGGTAGCAGCGCCATGTTGAGCCGATGGTGTCGCGGCGCTCTACCTTCATCTGCTGCACATCGCCATTTGCGGTGTGTATCACCTCGCTGGAACCTTCCTTATAGGTGACATTCTCTATCCATCGCCGCTCGGCTCGATGCGGACAGGCGGCATCCTCGGCAAGCAGCAGGCGGCCGTTGCGGTCGTAGAACGACACGGCACCGAGACTGTTAACACGCACTTCCAGACTGTCGGAGACAATGCTGCGGTAGCCGTTGCCCTCGCTTATCTGCAACGGAATGTCTGTTACGGCATGTGCCACGCACACGCCAGTGTTGTTACTGCGGAACTCTCCGTCGGGAGAATACTGCACACGCACGATGTCGGGAGTAATGAAACTCACGTTCAACTGCCCCTGCTCAACCGTGAAACGGACATCGTTTGCCGCCATGATGTTCACGGCGACAAACGATGTCATTATAGCCAAAAGAAACTTTTTCATAGTTATCTTGTTATCGTGATGCTCTTTAAGTCTTTGTCGGCACTGCTATTGCCCACGAACACCTGCCAGTCGCCATTCATCGGGCGCACGGTGTTGCTCTGCTCGTCGAACCACTCGAAGTCTTCCTCGCTAAGAGCGAAGGTAACGTTGCGGCTCTCGCCAGCCTTCAGTGCCACGCGCTGGAAGCCACGCAGCGACTTCGCGGGACCTTCCTTGTCGGCAAGGTTCTTGAGGTACAACTGCACCACCTCTGTTCCCTCGCGGCTGCCAGTGTTCTTCACCTCTACTGTCACGCTGCCATTATTATAAATAGGTGTGCCAACAGTGAACGTGGTGTAACTGAGACCGTGACCGAAGGGATAGAGAGCATCGTTGAAATAGCGGTAGGTGCGGCCCTTCATGGAGTAGTCCTCGAAGTCGGGCAACTGACTGCTGCTCTTATAGAAGGTGACAGGGAGTTTCGCGCTGGGGTTCACCTTGCCATAGAGAATCTCGGCAATGGCAGTGCCACCCTGCTCGCCTGCATACCATGCCTGCACTATGGCATCGCAACGGTCGGCCTCGGGCTGCAGTGCTATGGCAGAGCCAGAGCAGTTGACATACACAATCTGCTTGCCGGCATCGCGCAGTGCCTTGATGAAGTTGCGCTGAACGGCAGGCAACTCGATGTCGGTGCGGTCGCCGCCCTTGAATCCCTTTATCTCGACAGGCATCTCCTCACCCTCAAGAGCAGGACTGATGCCGCCCACGAAGACCACCTTGTCAATGCCTTTCAGTTTGCTTATTGCAGCCTGATAGTCAATGGGCGACTCCTTGCCGAGGTCGAACTTCAGGTTGGCAGCCCATGTCTGCACGTCGGCATAAAGAATTTCTATCTTATATTCGCGTCCTTTCTCCACCGGTATCACGGTGCGTGTCTCTGTGGTGCGCCATGTGTTCTGACTGCACAACGACTTACCGTCAACGAAGAGTTCAAACTGTGAGCAGCCTGTCATGGCAAGCAGGATGTCACAGGTCTCCTTTGCCTTCAGTGTGGTCTCATACTTGGCAGAGAAATTCTCGATGTTCACGTTAGGACCGAAGTTATGCTGTCCGTAGGTGGTTACGTTCACAGGATGCTGCACCTGCATGGTGCTCACGGGCTTGCCCTCGCGGGTGCGGTTGTTCCAGAACGTGGCTTTCATGCCTTTCTTTCCTTCAAAAGAACACTGGTCGAACCAACTCTCAAGCGTCTGGTCGTTGGTGAGGTCGCAGCCGCGCAGATAAACCACGTTGCCCTTGCCCACCTGCTGTTGTATTCCCTCAAGGATGGTGACGGTCTGGTTGGGTGTTCCGTTATAGTTTCCCCACATCATCGTCTCGTTGTCGGCATTAGGACCGATGACTGCTATCTTGCCTTTCTGCAGCGGCAGGATGCCGTTGTTCTGCAAGAGAACGACGCTCTGGCGAGCCATGTCGAGTGCTATCTGCTGATGCTCCTTGCAGTTGAGTTTGCTTGCCGGTATCTTAGACCAGGGAACGAGCGACGGGTCGTCGAGTTCTCCTACAGAGAAGCGTGCCTCAAGGAGTCGCAGCACGTGCTTGTCTATTTCCTTTTCAGAGATGAGACCACGGCGCACTGCCTCTGGAAGTTCTTTGTAAGCATAGCCAAAGCCACACTCCACATCGGTGCCGGCAATAACGCCCTTGGCTGCGGCATGGGTGGCGTCGGATGAAGTCTTGTGTGAGGTGTAGAAATCGGCAATGGCACCGCAGTCGGAAACCACCATATACTTGAAGCCCCATTCGTCGCGCAGTATCTGCTGCAACAGACGGTTGCTGCCGCAACATGGGTCGTCGTCCCAACGCTGGTAGGCACACATCACCTCGCGAACGTCACCCTTCTGCACCAGTGTCTTGAACGCCGGCATGTATGTTTCCCACAGGTCACGCGGCGAAACATCGGTGAGGTTGGCTACGTGACGGCTCCACTCGGGACCGCTGTGCACTGCATAGTGCTTGGCACATGCCAAGAGTTTAAGATACCTGGGGGCAGAACCACTGCCACCAAGCAACGGAGTGCCCTGAAGTCCAGAGACAACAGAGAGTCCCATACGACTGGTCAGATATGGGTCTTCGCCGTATGTCTCCTGTCCCCTGCCCCATCGCGGGTCGCGGAAGATGTTCACGTTAGGCGTCCATACCGACAGGCTGTGGAACTTCTGGTCCTCGCCACCGTTGAGCATGCGTTGGTTATACTGTGCACGCATCTCGGTGCTGGCGGCATCGAAGACATTATATAACAAGGCATCATTGAACGACGATGCCATGGCTATAGGTTCGGGGAACACCGTCACATTGCCCATGTTGGCGGCACCGTGGAGAGCCTCGCTCCACCAGAAGAACTTCTTGATGCCGAGACGCGGAATGGCTTCCGACTCATCGCACATGAGCAATGCCTTCTCCTCAAGTGTGAGACGGCTTAGCAGGTCTTTTGCCCTCTCGGCATTACTTAGCGATGGGTTCTGATAAGGATACTGCGCCATCATCGTCATCGACATGGCAAAGGTTGCTAAGGTTAGAATTACATGTTTCATAAGTTATAAACTGCTATTAATAAATTTATCGTTTGGTCGTTTGGGGAGTTAGTGGTTTGGGAGTTCACTCCTGCACTCCTTCACGGGCTAACACGGAGGTTCTTTGCAAGCAAAGCGGCGAAGCCGAGCGAGCCCCTACAACCCCTAAAGAAATCTACTTATCTTTGCTGTGCTCGCGGGTATATTCTTTCGGCGACACGCCATAGAAGTTCTTGAACATCGTTGAGAACGAGGCTGCATTCTGCATTCCCACAGCATACATCACCTCGGTGACGTTCTGGTTGCCGCTGGCAAGGAGGTTGGCAGCCTGCTTCAGTCGGATGTTGCGAATGAAGTCGCGCGGACTCTGATTGGTGAGTTCTTTCAGTTTCCTATGGAGATGGGCACGGCTGATGCCTACCTCCTGAGATATGAACTCCACGCTGAGGTCGGGGTTAGAGATGTTGGAGTTGATGGTTGACATGATGCGCTCGAGCAGTCGCTCGTCTGGCGTCTTCAGTTTCACCTGCTCCACCCTTTCCGTCTGTGCTTCTTTGCCTGTGAACTTGTTGCGCAGCACCTGACGGCTCTGTATGAGGTTGGCAGCGGCACGCGACAGTATCTCCATGTTAAAGGGCTTCACGATATAAGCGTCGGCACCGGCACCCAGTCCCTCCAGTCGGTCTTCGTCGGAGGTCTTTGCCGTGAGCATTATCACTGGCACGTGGTTGGTGTTGACGTTGCGCTTCAGTTTCTGGCACAGCGTATAGCCGTCCATAACAGGCATCATGAGGTCGGTGATGACGAGGTCGGGCACGCGTTTCAGTGCATGCTCAAGACCATCCTTGCCGTTGACACATTCCTCGACAACATATTGCTGCGAGAACTCGCTGGCAAGGTATTGTCTTATCTCGTCGTCGTCCTCAACGATGAGTATTGTCTTGCGACGCGATGTGCTGGCCGTTGCATCACTACCGCCTTCTGTTGGCTCTGGAACAATGTCTTCTGCGACGACAGCCGCCTTGCTCACCTGTTCTCGGTTTTCTGTTGCAGTCTCGCTTTCAGACAGCATCTTGCCTTGCTTCAACGGCAGAGTAATGAGGAAATAGCATCCGTCTCCCTCTATATTGTGCGCCGTGATGGTTCCGCCGTGCAGCATCACCAGCGAGCGCGTAAGATGGAGTCCGATGCCGGTGCCGCCGAACGGACTGCCCGTATTGTTAACCTGATAGAACCTGTCGAAGATGCGTTCCAGTTCTTCCGGTGCAATGCCATTACCGCTGTTGGCAATCTTCAGGGTGAAGGTGTCTTGCTGGCGGTCGAGTTCCACTGTTATCCATCCTCCGTCGGGCACATACTTATAAGCATTGCCCAGCACGTTCATCACAATCTTGTCGAATGCCACACGGTCGATGTCGGCATATAGCGTGTCTTCCTTGGATGTGAAAGTGTCTTTTATATTGCGCTCTGCCGCCTGGTAAGCGAAGAGTCCGTGTATCTCGTTCATCAGTCCAACCACATCGGTTTGCTTGAATTTCATCTGCATCATTCCCTTGTCTATCTTGCGGAGGTCCATCAACTGGTCGATAAGACTCTGTATGCGCTTTCCGTTGCGCTCCATCAGACTGTACTGCTTCTGTCTTACAGGGTCTTTATCGGTGGTTATGAGTTTCTGCAATGGCGACATGATGAGCGTCATTGGCGTGCGGATGTCGTGGCTAATGTTCATAAAGAACTGTATCTTAGCCTCGTTCAGTTGCTCGGCATGTATGTGCTCCTGCAGGCGCAGTCGCTCTTGTTCCTTGCGGCGACGCTGGCGCACAATATACCAAACCAGTGCTGCGGCCAGCAGCGCATAGACGAGGTAAGCCCATATCGAGGCATACCATGCAGGATGCACCACGATGGTGAACTGCCACTCGTCAGAACATATCTCGTTATAACGCGACCTCACAGCAAAATGATATGTGCCAGAGGCGAGGTTGCTGAATGTCACCTCGCTCATTCCGTGACTCAGACTCACCCAGTCGCTATTGTTGATGCGGTATTCGTAAATCACCTGCTCGGGGAAGGCATACTCCATTGCGGAGAAACGCAGTGTAAACGAGTTGTTGGAATGGTCGAGGTCGAAGCGCTGGGCATCAATGACTGCGGTGTCAACGATGTTATATATGCCCGACTTCATGCCCATCACCACCTTCTGCTCGGCGGTGCGCATCTCAACCAGATGAACTGCCATCTTCTTCTTGCTCTGCAAGATGTCCTCGTTGCGGAAGAAAGTGATACCGTTGTTGCCGCCAAAGACAAAACGCCCCTCGTGGAAACACGACGCACTGTTGGAGAACTCATTACCCTGCAGGCCATTGCCCATGCCGTAGTTCACGAAGGTCTCCTTCTTGATGTCCATGTGCGAGAGTCCACGGTTGGTGCTTATCCATAGATAACCGTCACCGTCAATTTCCACCGAGCGCACGGTGTTGTTGGGCAGACCGTCGGCGGTGGTATAGACCTTGATGTCCTTGCCATGATTACGGATACGATAGAGTCCGTCGCCAGCACCCGCCCACAGCGTGCCGTCGGATGTCTCATGGACATTGTAAACCTGCATTCCCTTGAGTAGGGCTTTCTTGCCGAACTCACTGATGAAACTCTTCTTCACCTTGTCGTAGCACGCCAAGCCATCGCAGGTGGCAAGATAGACCTTGTTGCCGTCACGCGAGAAAGTGATGGCCAGGAGATAGTCGGTAGCCAGCGAGTTGCTTTTCTTGTCGTCAGCATGGAAGGTCTCCACATCGCCAGTGGCTATGTCATAAACCTTCAGACCATCGCCCAGTGTGGCCATCCACACCTTGCCCTTCTTGTCGGCACGCACGCCAAAGACATTCTTGGCGAGCCCTGTAAACGAAGAAAGGCGTGTGTATGCTCCCGTAGCGGTGTTCAGCATTCCCGCACCTTCGAGATATGAACCCAGCCAGATGTTGTGGTTCTCATCTTCGCTGACACAGAGCACAGTGGCTGGCATGCCGCCTTGTCCCGCCGCATAGTGCGTCTTGCAACTGCCGTCTGGATTGATGGAATAGAGACCATCCTGGTCGGTGCCTACCCACAGCACGCCATTAGAGCCCGACGTCATCGACATCACACAGTAGTTGCCGATACAGTTGAACGTTGACGAGCGATGACCGATATATCCGAAGCCACCAATATCGGATGGCATGAAGAACACTCCCTTCTGGAATGCTGACAACCAGATATTTCCCGAAGCATCCTCCATGATGCTGTGCACCTTTGCGCGGTCGATGTTTATCTCGTTACTGTAAAAACTGGCATTGCGTATGTTCTTGGTCATCGGACTGTATATGAGCATTCCGCTACCCTCTGTTCCGATATAAATATTTCCGTCGCGCACCTGCCTGATGTCGGTGACGTTAAGTCCCTTTGTAACTTCCACCTGGTCTAACTCGCCTGTACTGTTGTTAAACATGAAAAGACCGTCGGTCAGCGTCGAGACATAGACATTCCCGTCCCTGTCCTCCATTATCTTGAATGCTATTCCGCGGTGCTTCTCGTCAGCAAGGAACTGACGCTTCTTGCCACCAACAAACATATACAGACCATCGTTGTCGGTAGAAATCCACAAACGGCCACGCGAGTCTTCCATAACATAACGCTGATAATTGCTGCACGCCAACTGCAACCGCTCTGCCTTCTGAGAGCCAGACTTTATCCTGAAAGCGCCATGACCCGAAGTGCTCACCACCAAGTCGCCATTCTTACTTAGTTCGATGGCGGTGACAAAGGCTGTAGAGTCGTTCGTTCCCTTCATCAGCAAGGGAATAGTGATGAAGTGAGAGGTATTGAAATTGAACACCTGCAGTCCCTCGCTGGTTCCCACAAAGATTCGGTTGTCATTCGCCATACACACTGTGTGCACGTCGTCACTAATCAGTCCGCTACCATCGCCCTTGTGGAAAACGGTCATGTGATGCGAGTCGTAACAGTTAAGTCCGTCTTGCGTGGCTATCCACACAAAGCCCTTCGCGTCTTGCTTAATATCATTCACAAGACTACTTGACAACAAATCATCAGGGGTATATAGTCTGCCGAACTGGGCAAAGCATATCGTCTTGCCCACGACAAGCAGCATAATAAGGCATGTTATTTGTCTCATAATAGTTATGCAGTTAAGGTAAATTCTATTATCCGTTGCAAAATTAGCAAAAAGTTATGACATGCTCAAAATCTTTTTTTAAGAGATTTCTTAATTATTAGAAAAAAAGCATGGGATATTACATAAAACAAAGAAAATGTTACAAGAAACAAGGGAACAAACAACGAAAAATCGTGGAAAAGGCAATAAAAAGGGCACTTATTGCCCAGTGCGCGTCACACAAGTCAATTTTCCGAATCCTTAACAATGTTACATAAAATAAACTGTGCTGCTGGATGTCTCATGCCCTGCTGACACACATTTTCATGTTACTCTGCCGAAAATAAAAAATAATTATTAACTTTGCCTCGTCATCAGAACTACAAACAATTACCACCTTATGAAAAGAACATTTGCAGCAGCATTATTATCGCTCATCACTATCGTGGCATGGGCACAGGAGTATCGCACAGAAACCGACATCGCTTACACCGAGAAGACCGACAACTACGCCCGTGAGCGACTGAAACTAGACATCCACTATCCCGAAGGAAAAACAGGATGCCCGGTCATCGTATGGTTCCACGGAGGAGGACTGGAGGCAGGCAACAAGGAAATTCCCGAGCAACTGAAACAGAAAGGCTATGTCGTAGTGGGTGCCAACTATAGGCTGCTGCCACGAGTAACCATAGACAGCACGCTCGACGATGCGGCAGAGGTTGTGGCTTGGGTGTTCCGTCACGCAGCGGAATATGGTGGCGACACTAAGAAGATTGTTGTCACAGGCCATTCAGCCGGCGGATATCTCGCAATGCTGCTATGCCTAAACAAGGAATGGCTCGCGAAATATCAGGTGGATGCCGACGATGTGATGATGTACGCACCATTCAGCGGACAGGCCGTAACCCACTACAATGTGCGCAAGATGCAAGGACTGCAACCGCTAAAGGTAACCATAGACAAGTACGCTCCCATCTACTGGGTGCGCCCCGACTGCCCGCCGCTAATCCTCATCTGTGGCGACCGTGAGCAGGAACTCTTCGGCCGATACGATGAAAACCAGTACCTTGCACGAATGATGAAACTCGTGGGGCACAAACAAACTTACCTCTATGAAATAGGAGGGCACGACCACGGAGCAATGGTTGCACCTTCATTCCATATCCTGGAAACACATATAAAGAAGGCTGTTGAATGAACAACAGCCTTTCTTATACATAATTAGGTAACAAGAAAGAGAATTACTACTCCCTCTTTCCTGCCATTCTCATGCGTGCAGCAACAGGAGTGGGCTTTGCCACAGAGATTTGTTCTGTACGCACCTCTTGCTGAATGCCATCGATGTCAAACTGAAGTGTGGCACCGTCATTTCGCACGTCAATAGTTACAGGAGCACCCATCACCAGCGGGAGATTAACATCGCCATGACCACCAGGGTAACCACACAGCACAGGGATATGATACTCTTCAAGCATATCATGAAGCATGGCCTCAACACTCTCATAAGTGAACTCCGTGCCGCAGTCGGTGAACTCTCCAAGGACGATGCCCTTGCAGCGGTCGAGCACACCGTTCATCTGCAGGATACGCATCTGACGGTCGATGTTGTGCATCGACTCCTCCACTTCCTCAACAAAGAGAATAAGGTCTTTGCCCTTGGTGGCATCTGCCTGCGAACCAAGATTCGGCACGAAGGTGCATAGATTGCCTCCGACAAGCACACCGCTGGCCCTGCCCACGATATTATCTTTGTGTGAGGGCAACTCATAGCGGGGCACCTTTCCAATCAACAGGTCACGCATCAACGTACTCGTCTCGTCGGTGCCTCCCTTGGCAAGGAAAGAACTCATAGTACCATGAACACTCATGACACCGGCTCTGCTAAACAGTCCGTGCAGCGTTGAGATATCGCTGAATCCGACAAGCCATTTCGGTGACGCTTTCAGTTCTTCCAATGTCAGATAGTCTATCAACTGTATTGTACCGTAGCCTCCACGATTACAGATAATAGCCTTTATCGAGGGGTCTCTCAGTGCCCATTGTATGTCACTGATACGCTCGCTCACCGTTCCCGCATATTGTCCGTCAACTTTCTTGCCAACGTTAGGACCAATGACTGGCTCCAAGCCCCACGAGCGCAGCACAGCGGCAGTCTTCTCTACGTTCTCCATAGGCGTGAAATACGACGGTGATATCAGCGCCACTTTGTCGCCAGTACTAAGATAGTCGGGTTTAACACAGTTTATCACAACCGTCTCCTCCGAGGGAGAGGGCATAATCACATCATCGTCATCGCTACACGATGACAGCAAGGAGGCTCCGGCAAACATCATCACGGCGGATGCCATCCATAGTTTCATCTTTCTCATATTATAATAATTGTTTGTTGTTATTTATCACCATTCTGTCTGCAGGCAGCCAGTTGACGCTCTCCAGTTCGTCCTTATTGAGCCACTTCGCCGCCTCGTGTTCCTTCAATTCCAGATGTCCGCTCTCCACATGGCAGAGGTAGCAGTGCATGGTCAGATGAAATTGAGGATAATCCCATTCCACCGTCGCCACGAATCGTTCCACCACAATGCGCGTCTCCAGTTCCTCCCATATCTCACGTTTCAGCGCTTCATCAGGTGTTTCCCCCTGCTCCATCTTTCCGCCAGGGAACTCCCACCAGTCTTTATAGTCGCCATATCCACGCTGCGTGGCGAAGATGCGCCCTTCTGCATCATGGATAATTGCTGCTACCACCTCTATCTGTTTCATTCCTATGTCTCAATTATTACTTCCATCTAGCAACATACGCCGCCAAAGTGTTCATACATCTGTCGCCTCCTGCTCACCACATATCCACCTTCTCATCCTCTATTAAAAAGAAAAAGAATATTGCCAAACATATATCTGTCCCGTCCTTTAACCGCGGATTCCATCCGCGCCAACCATCATCCTCCCCATTTCATTCAGAGCCACAAACCGATACCGTTGAGAATCAACCGGCAAGCCTGTGTAACTGATATGCTTTGCCGCCGCTTTCCTTCGCAAGGCATCCTCCGCAGCCGCCCTTACCAGAGGATGAGCGAAAGCCTTTTCATCAGGCTCCAACAATAACAACTGTCCATTCGAACATGCTTCGAAATACACTCCCCTGGCTTGTAGTAACGCTCTTGAGGAGTGCCCGCAGCAGGAAAGCCTTCGTTCATCAGTACCACCAACGGGAACCCTTGTTCACGAATCTTTCTGGCAATCTCCCGCTCTCCCTTACTGATACTTGCCGTATAGGTTATTGCCCCGTTATGTGCAGAAGCCAATACCGACTGCAACCGTTCCACGATCTGATGCTCGTCAGCACTGCGCGACATCTCCACCAACTGTCTGTCAGGCCAGTTTATCAGAAAATGATTGCCCATCGACGTAAACGGCAGCCCGCAAATCTCCGTCTGCCGATGCATACGGAAGAGTTCGGAATTCTGCCGTCGCTGCCATGCACGTTCCGCATTCGCCTTCACGTATTCAATCATCGCATGAAGTTGTCCTTTATGAGTCAGCACCCGGTAAAAAGGCGGTCCTTCATAAAGATTCTCCGTAAACCCAAGCCTACGAGCCTCAGCCTTGCAACCTTGCATGTAACCACGCAGCACCTCCTTGATACTACGAGTCATCGTCCGCTGCACATGAAGCACCATGTGGTGATGATCAGGCATTACCTTGTCAGCAAGAATCCTGATTTCAGGGCAAAGTTCAATCATACGGCGTTCCTGATTGACGAGCGCCCAGCCAATAGGCGTCTTTTCCACCATCGCCTCGCCATCATTGCAGGCCAGCGAGCCAAACAGCGGCCTTCGCCCATTAGCCACCATAGTGACATGGACAATGCAAGGTTTGCGCCAAGTCCCAGGCTGAAGCCATGTGAAGGTTTTCCTCTTAGGAGTCTTCTCGTTTGTCATCAGCAAATGCAATTCGCTTTAAAGCAACGGGACAACAGTCCATCCCCATTACCATTGCGGCTGCAAAGATAATCATAATTACCCACATGGCAATGCGAATCCCGATTAAAAACACATCCCGCCCATCTCCCCCATCGGTCCCGTTCAGTCCCCACCAGCCCCGCTTTGTCCCCCATCAGTCCTTAATCATTCCCACCCAAACCACCCCCGTTCAGTCCAAATCAGCCCCGTTGTCCCGTTTATTAACCGCGGATTCCATCCGCGCATCCGCCCCCTATCCCCCTCAGTTCCTCTCCCAATGAAACCCTATAATACTGCGTGACAGGAAAGTGGAGACATTAACAAAATGTTTACGCAGACATGAAAAAAGCACTTGCGAGAAACTCGTAAGTGCTTGATTTTCTATGTGGACCAGACAGGGCTTGAACCTGTGACCTCCAGATTATGAGTATCTTAAAGTGATATTCTGTGATATGTCGTTGTTGTGAAAGTGTGCTGATAATCAGTGTTTTACAAAAATGCGATTTTCTCTGAATATCAAAAAACACCCCTAACTGAAATAAAATGTTTACGCATTGTTTACGCAGATTTCGGGTCAAAAATGGCACAATTATCATCAGGCTTCTAATCTGCAGGTCACAAACTACCAAATATAATCATCTCAACTCGCCGAACAAAACATTACCAAATGACCAAGTAGTTTTAAGCCAAATAACCAAACATTATTAAGCCAAATGACCAAACAAAAATACGCCAAGTAACCAAATTTGTTTGCAAAACATTTTTTCATTTCATGGAAAATTACTACCTTTGTACCCAAAATCGTACAAGGTTATTATTATGTCAGAAAATACTTTCAATTATCGGAAGAGAATTGCAGATATTCTTTTAGAAGAGAAATTAGAGGCAATGGGGGCGGTTCTTATTGAAGGGCCTAAAGCTTGTGGCAAAACAACTACTGCCGAACAGCAGGCTAAGAGTATCCTGTATATGGACGACCCTGAGAATATGCAGCAAAATCTTCAATTGGCGGAAACCAACATCAAACGGCTGCTCCAAGGTGATACGCCGAGGCTTATTGACGAATGGCAGATAGCCCCTCAAATATGGGATGCAGTACGTTTTGAAGCAGACCACAGAAAGGATGATGGTTTATTCATGCTTACAGGTTCTGCCGTTCCTGCAGATAAATCAAAGATTCGTCATACTGGTGCTGGACGTTTTGCGTGGCTTACTATGCGCCCCATGACATTATGGGAATCGGGAGAATCTTCTGGGGAAGTAAGTGTCAGAGCGCTTTTTGCTGAACCGGAGAAAGTTGACGGTGAAAGTTTTCTGAAAATGGAAGACATCGCTTATGTTATTTGTCGAGGTGGCTGGCCTAAATCTCTAACCAAGAAAAGCCAGAAGGCTTCTCTTCGCCAAGTCACAGAATATTTTGAAGCCATAACACGCTCTGACATTTCAAGAGTTGATGGAGTCGAAAGAGATGAGTTCCGCGCCAAGAGGCTTATGCGCTCATATGCGCGATTGCAAGGAGCGATGGCCAGCATACCCACTATCATAGAGGACATGAAAACGAATGAGCCAGAAGATATGAGCGACGAAACGGTCTCGTCATATATCAAGGCTTTGAAAAAGATTTTCGTAATAGAGGATATGCCAGCCTGGAATCCCAATCTGCGTTCAAAAACCGCCATACGAACCAGCGACACTAGATATTTTGTCGATCCATCCTTGGCTATTGCGGCTTTAGGTATAGGGCCGAATGACTTGCTGAATGATTTGAATACTCTGGGATTGTTTTTTGAAACTCTTTGTGTGCGAGATCTTCGAGTGTATGCAGAAGCCAATGATGGAAACGTATTCCATTACAGAGACAAGAGTGGCCTTGAATGCGACACAGTTGTGCATCTGAAAAATGGCAACTATGGTCTCATTGAAATTAAATTGGGCGGCGATACGCTTATAGAGGAGGGTGCAGCAAATTTAAACACGCTGGCTGAAAAGATAGACACCACAAAGATGAAGAAGCCATCATTTAAAATGGTTTTAACCGCTGTCGGGCAATATGCTTACAAGAGAACAGACGGTGTAATTGTTGTTCCTATCGGCTGCATGAAAGACTAACAACAATGATGATAGTATGTCTTCACTGCAGTATCAGGAATTCATAGCGGAACGTGCACGACTGCTTGAACGCATCAAGGAGTTGGAGGAGGAAAACGCTGAACTTCGAAAGAGGCTTGGCGAACCTGTTACACCTACATCCGCTACCTCAAAAGTTATTCAGAATCTATCCCTTCAGGAGAAGGTTGAGTTGTTCTGTAGCTTGTTCAAAGGACGTGAGGACGTGTTTGCCAGAAGATGGTATAGCAAGACAAGTGGGAAAGCCGGCTATCAGCCAGTATGTCAAAACGAATGGACTCCACTATGTGACAAGCGCAAGTACAAATGTGCCGACTGCCCTAACCGCCAGTTTTCACCATTAACGTACAACGACTACTATAGACATCTGGAGGGGAAGGATGCAGATGGCAGAGATGTTATAGGTCTCTATGTACTCAATGAAGATAATACATGTCATCTTCTTTGTACTGATTTCGATGATAAGAACTGTGAGCACGGCTATCAGGATGACGTACTGGCATTTGTCGATGTGTGCAAGAGCTGGAATGTGCCATACTCCATAGAACGTTCCCGTTCTGGCAATGGTGCTCATGTTTGGATATTCTTTGAAAGTTCCGTGCTTGCCGTTAAAGCCCGAAGATTGGGCAATGCCATCCTGACTGAAGCCATGAAAAGAGACGGAAAGATTGGCTTTAAGTCATACGACCGTTTCTTTCCTAACCAAGACACTCTTCCCGAAGGAGGACTTGGAAACTTGGTTGCTCTACCACTGCAAGGTAATGCAAGGAAGAATGGCAATAGTGTATTCGTCAATGAGTTCTTTGAGCCATATCCAGACCAGTGGGAGTATCTGCTGAATGTGGGAAAGCTTTCGGGGCAAGCACTTGAAGAACTCTTGAAGCAGAATGAGAACGTGATGCCACTCGGAGATTTATCGAAGACCAGTGAGAGCAAACCGTGGGAAGTGCCTGTCGCAAGCAAGATTGAACGTACTGACTTTGCATCAGAGATAGTCATTACGAGGGCCAATTTGCTATACATCCCGCTGAGTCAGCTTTCATCAAAGGTTCTCAACCATTTGAGGCGTATAGCATCGTTCCGTAATCCTGAGTTCTATAGCAAGCAGGCACTGCGCCTGTCAACCTATTCCACGCCGCGCATCATCTCATGCGCTGAACTAACAGACGAGTATCTGGCACTGCCTCGTGGATGCGAAGATGCAGTCGTTGCACTGCTCAAAGAGAAGAATGTCGCATTTCGCTTTGATGACAATACAAATCACGGCAGAAGCATCTCCGTACACTTCAATGGAGAGTTGCGTGATGACCAACAAGCGGCAGTCGAGGCACTAACTTCCAACCATACCGGTGTACTTTCGACAACGACAGCCTTTGGCAAGACTGTTGCTGCCATCGGCTTGATAGTCAAGCATGGCGTCAATACGCTGATACTTGTTCATACAAAGGCGTTGCTTGACCAATGGGTGCAAAGGTTGCAGCAGTTCCTTGTCATAGATGACGTTCCCGAAATAGAAGATGGCAAACGCAAAAGGAAGAAACCGTTGTCGCCAATCGGAACGCTGTCTTCGACAGGGAACAGACTACATGGCATCATAGACATTGCACTGATGCAGTCTTGTATTTCGGATAACGAGGTAAAACCTTTTGTCAAAGACTATGGAATGGTCATTGCTGACGAATGTCATCATGTTTCGGCCGTAAACTTCGAACAGATACTGAAATCCGTCAATGCCCACTGTGTCTATGGACTGACGGCAACGCCCATTCGCAAGGATGGACATCAGCCTATCATCTTCATGCAATGTGGCCCGATCAGATATAGTGCAGATGCCAAGGCGCAAATGCAAAGTCAAAGCTTTCAACGTCTGTTGGTTCCCCGTTTTACGCCATTTAGACTTGTCAGTAATGAAGACCTTTCTTTTACAAAGGTAACTAGGCAGATTGCAGAAGACGAATATCGCAACCTTCTCATTGTCAAGGATGTGATTGGTGTCTTGAAAGAAGGACGTTCACCTGTTATCCTCACCAGCCGAACATCGCATGTTACTCTGCTTGCCGAACTGCTACAACCACATTGTAAAAATGTCGTGACACTTGTCGGTTCAAATAGCACCAAGGAAAAACGCCTAAAGATGGAGCAACTGCATTCGATTTCATCATCTGAGCCATTGGTAATCGTAGCAACAGGGAAATACGTTGGCGAAGGTTTCGACTATCCTCGTCTGGACACCCTATTCCTTGCGTCTCCAGTGTCGTGGAAAGGTATCATTGCCCAATATGTAGGGCGACTTCACCGCGAGTACGAGGGGAAGCATGACGTACAGGTCTATGATTATATAGACATTCGTGTGCCAGTTTGCGAATCGTCGTACCGCAAGCGTCTGAAGGGATATGCCTCCATTGGTTATAGAATCAGGAACAACGAAGTGCTTGACAGGCTGTTTCCGACAACCGATGTGATATATGACGGCCAGAATTTCGAACAGCCTTTCATCTTTGACCTGGTACAGTGCAGGCAATCCTTTGGCATCTCCTGTCCGAGGGTAAAACTGGGCAGGTATTCGCAAATACCACAACGGCTGGTTAATATGATTGCAAACGGAAAGGAGATAGTTCTATACACAAGAGAAAAGAATGATGATACTGCCCGATTACGACAGCAAGGCATTACCGTAATCTATCGCGATTCACTATCCCTTCATGCTGCCATTTTTGACAAAAGCACCATTTGGTATGGTAGTGTCAACATCCTTGGCTTTCACTCTATTGAAGACAACCTTATCAGATTTAAGAACGCTGAGATTGCATCAAATATGCTTGAATCATTACAAAAATGAGTATGGCTCTGAACAATATTAGAAAGTCTGCAATATCATACTCTATCCAAGTATGATAGTTAAAGATGCTCAAAGATACTCTGTTTTCTGCCAGATTATTATTTTCCATTGGGAAATTGTTGTATCTTTGCATCGCATTAGCATTTAGAGTGGACCATGAACGAAATGTTGCTCTTCTTGTTTTGACAGGAAAGTGAGTCTGCTCGCCAGAACGTGAACTGGTAAAAATCCATTCCGATGAATCATCGTGCGGAGGGAGTATTAGTCGGAAGATACTCTATCCAACTCCACATAAGAAGCTCTTCAGGGGGTGAGACCGATTAGCATAAGCCCGGTTCCCATACAGCGACAGAAGATGCCAAGATTGCACAGCTGCTTTTGATTATTGCTTCGGCATTGGTCAAACGCAGCTGTTTTTGTATATGTACATGTACTGAAATGGTTGCAAGCGTGAGAACAAACATGTTTAATTCATTAAAAACATTTCAGTCATGAAATTAACAAAATCTCTTCCCGTCATTAAGGAGCGTAATTGCAACGCTTCTTTAGTTCTTGACACTCGCACAAATCGAAAGAATGTGAGTGAGTACCCTCTGGCTATCCGATTCACGGTTGACCGCAAGTTCTTCTATCATCAAGTCGGAGGCTCCTATTCCGAGAAACGATTCTCTGACATCTGTACTGCTACCAAGAGTTCATCGGAAAACTATAAGGAGCAAAAGATGTGGCGTGAGGATATCGTTCCGAAATACAAGGAAATGCTCGTCAATCTCAACAAGGGCAATCCGTTCACTTATGAAATGGTACGTGTGGCTGTCACCACAGGCAATGCCAACGTTGAGGTTGCCAAAGAGGACAAGTCTTTTATCGGAATTTGGCAAGAATACATCTACCATCTTCAGAACGACGATAACGGTAAGCGATATTCTACAAGCGACAGCTACATCAGTGCATTAAAATCCTTCCAGAAGTTCTTAGGGAAGGATGCCATCAAGGGTTTTAATATCAGTGTGGCTGAAATACAGAAATGGAAGGATTGTATGTCCAATGGCGTTAAAGGTAAAGATGGCAACATTGAAGGACAAATATCCGATGCCACTGTTGGTCTTTACCTTCGTTCCTGCCGCACCATCTGGAATCTCTGTCGCAGTCAGGGATATTTATTGGATGTAACCTACCCATTCTCTAATAAGAAAGAGAAAAACCTTGTCAGTATTCCACGAGGCAAGGTGAAGAAGAAAGTCTATCTGAAACGAGAACATTTTACAGAACTATACCATGTGTTTATCAACAAGAACTATCCTGAAACATGGAAGAAGGGCTATGCCGAAAGAGCGCATTATTCTCTTGGATTGTTCCTAGCCCAGTATCTCTGCAACGGCTTTAATCATGCTGATGCTGCACGTTTGCAATATAACGACTATTATTTCCAGACTGGTAGAAGGGCATTCCTCTTCAACCGCAAGAAGACTGCAGACAGGAGTGCCAATAATTCCGAGGTCGTTATACCTATCATCGAGCCGTTACAAGTTATACTCGATGAAATCGCAGCTCCTCCCGTTCTTGGAGGTTACGTGTTCCCTCAGATATTCAACGGGGAGACATGCGAAAAGGAGAGACGGAAACTGACGGCACAGGAAAACTCTAACATCAAGGACCGTGTGACCAAGATATGCCACGACGTTCTTGGATGGGACAAGGCAATAAAACCGTCAGGAACCTGGTGTCGCCATTCGTTTGCCACAAACCTTCGTAATGCAGGAGTGGAAAAAACATACATTGATGAAAGCATGGGACACTCCGGCAATTCAAACGACATGACCAATGTCTATCTGGACACGTACCCAATTGAAATGCAAATGGAGTACAACTCCAAACTGCTTGTTCTCGACGCGAAATCTGCCGAGCGGGATGAGCTGATGTCGAAGCTCTCAAAGTTATCAAACGAAGAACTCACACAAATTCTCGCAAAAGCTATGTAATACCTATATATAATATATAATGTATGAAGAGCATATTTGATGAAATAAGCAATGTGAGTGATTTCCCCGAATTGCGAGAAAGGGCATCACTAAGCATCTGTTCTTGGAAAGCAGAGCATGAAGATATTTATTCGGAATTTAAGAACAAGATGGACAACATCAGTTCGGGAAGTCTGTCTGCATTGGACGCGATGTTCGGTCTTGCCTATGATTGCTTGTCTGATAAGCCAACTGGCAAGAAGGTGGCATCATTGCCAGGCTACGGATCTGCCGATGGAATTTGGCAAAACCTTCCTCAATATGCCAGGTCCTATATTGCTGAGACAAGCAAAAAAGATGGTAAGGCAACCAAGGAAGACTGTCTTTCTTTGGTAGAAGAGGCCGCTGATTACCTGAACACATGTATGTCATTTGTCCCCTCTTTTGTGAGCAACTTAAAGGCGAAAGCTATGGATGAAGAGAATGACATCATTCGATGTATGTACTACTACATGATGTTTGATGGCGGCTCTACTAAGATGATTGAGACGCTGAATAGCATCATGGATGAGGAAATCCTTGACCAAGAAGATTTGACCATGCTCCATGGAGCTGTCGGCTTTATGGTTCCAAGTAGCATAGACCTTGGTGTGGAGACTAAGGAATCGTGGGAAAAGGTTGCAAACTTATGTGCCCCTGAAATCTGGAAGGATATCAGCTATGAACTTAGTAGGTCAGAAGGCAGCCGGGGAAGAAAGGTTGAGGTGAAATGTATTGATAGCTTGTTGATGGGAAACAAGTCTGCATTGAAAGAAAAGATTCTCCTTTTTACTGAAGAGAATCCTGGGCCAATCTGTTTGGCGTACCTATTAATTGCGTTAATACGAGCTCATGCCATTAAGGAGAGCGTCAGTTATACTACTTTCCATCGTGCCATTGAACAGTTTACCGGGCGAAAGATTGGTATTGACTGTCCCCAGAAACGCTATGGTGAACAGAAGGACTATAGATTTAGTGGGCCGCAGAAGGGCAGCTGGGCTAAAGCTAAGCAAATCATATATCTTTGGACGGATATATTTGCGGCAGTTGTATAAGTCTCTCTTCTTTTGTCAGCAATATGATAGGCGGATAATCGGAATAAAAAATCGGTTATCCGCCTATTTTGTTGATTTGCTGTTAATAAACATTGATTGTCATCGTGTAAATGGTTGGTTATATTAAGGTATAAATAAACCGACCAATGCCCCATTGAAATGTCATTACCTTTGCTCTCGGAATCGATTCCAAAGAGAATCATTGAGGTTCTGCAGGCCTCGTAGTATCAATTAAAAAAATGACATTAATTATGAATATTGACGATTTGAAACTAAAACCTGTGGCAATGATGACAGGAGAGGAACTAAGTTTCCTCATTGACAGCCGTATGGCTACTTGGGCAACAGAGATTGCGAGTCTTAGTCAAAGACGTATCTACTATGGCATTGAAGGTATTGCTCAGATATTCGGTTGCAGTGTACCAACAGCCAATCGCATCAAGAAGAGTGGTGTGATAGACGATGCCATCACTCAGATTGATCGCCAGATTGTAATCGATGGCAACCTTGCCCTTGAATTGGCTAAGAAAGCTGGCACCATCAAAGTCAAAGGCGAGAAAACCACGAAAGAGCATGACATACATTGATTACATGAACCAGTTCTGGCGTGCTTCATCTATGGAATATATGTCCACAAGCGAGGTTGCACTGTACGCATTCATAGTGAATGAGTGCAACCAACACCGCTGGAACATGCCAGTGCCATGCTCTACGGTACGGATCTGCGAGATGCTGCACATGTCCAAACAGACACTTTGTTCCGCTCGTAAGAATCTAGCCAAACGTGGACTTATCTCTTTTTCTGAGGGCAAATCACGTCATGTACCGTCCAAATATTCACTACTAATTTGGACGGATAACTTGACGGTAGAGTTGACGGATGGATTGACGGCAGGCTTGACCCCTTTAAAAGATAAAGAGAAAGATTATTTAATTAATAGCACTTCACTAAACTTTTCAAACAAAGAAAGGGAAAGGAATAATGGAACAGATACTCAAAATAGACGTAGAGGGATTAAAGAAATCTCTGCTACAGCATCGTCCTATGAAGGTTCGTTTTAAGATGCCTATGTCAGAAGAAGATGCTTATGCCTGTCTGTTGGCTGCAACTGAAACAGAGGTGGCATTTCGCCACCGAACCTTCTGTTTTAACGAATACATGGAGAGGCAACTCCATGAGATAGCTTATTGGCTTACTTCACCATCATCCCATTTCGGCATGATGCTATGCGGGGGCTGTGGCAATGGCAAGAGCACCGTACTTAAAGCATTCCAGCAGCTGCTGAACTCACTGCACATTCCTAAGCCTGATAACGATGGCACCTGCGGAATCCGGATTGTGGATGCAAAGTACATCGCGCATCTTTGCAAGAACAACTATGAGGCATATCGTAAACTCATCAGTGTTGATATGCTTGGTATCGATGACCTTGGCACAGAGCCATCAGAGGTAATGGACTATGGTAATGTCTATACACCTGTCATCGACCTGCTGACAAAGCGTTATGAAGAGCAGCTTTTCACCATTATCACCACCAACCTCACACCCCAACAAGTTCGAGAGCATTATGGTGACCGTATCGCCGATAGGCTCAATGAAATGGTCAAGAAAATTGTATTCAACAATGGAACTTATCGTACAGACAAATTGGCGACAACTATTTAGTCGCTTTTCAAGCCCTCGGTGCACTGGGCTTGCCCATGTGCCACTTTATTCCAGTATCGGGAAGCTCACTACCCGTTACGATTAGCATCGAGCGTTGAGTTGACCACATGAATCTGCAAGCAGAGGTCTCGGTATCTGGCATAAAAGTGTGCTCACACATGATTGGTCAAAAAGTCCTATTTAACATCTGTAGCTTTTATCAAGTAAGTCCAATCGGCTTGCCGATGCCACTTCTATAAAGTCAGGGGAAGCCTAATTCCCCAACCTTATATCGACGCTTGGGATGCTGACCAGATAAAATAGCAAGCAATGACAGTTATAGTGACTTTGAAAGTTCCCCGAAAGGCAGTCACCAATATGACAGACAACTGGAAAAACAGACGCGCAGAAGAGGCTTGCCTCTGTCCACTCAATTGTAGGGAGGGGTAGCCTAATACCCCTACCTACTATCGATGTCGGGGAAGCTAGCCAGATAAAACAGCAAGCTTTTAGGGTTACTATGACTTTGGTGGTTCTTCGAATAACAATATTCAAAATGACAAAAATCTGGCGACTTCACGCAAAGACGGATATGCAGAAGAGGCTTGCCTCTGTCCACTCAAAAGTAAGGAGGGGCAGCCTAATACCCCATCTCCACTTCGTTTGATTGGAGTCTGCCAGTTAAAGCAAGCCTATTATGCATGTTGGAGTCGATAACTGCGGAAAACATCTCTGCATACAGGAGTTCCCTCCCGTCAATTTTGACAGCCGTGATAGACTGCGCGTTTTGAGTGTAATTCAACTGGATTCTGCAAATAATCTCTTTATTCTCATCAAGACTTCGTAAGTCGGTTTGATTGTTGTAATATCAGTGAGGACACTTGAATGGCCGTGCTTAATAGATGTTATGAAGGATTGTATCTCGCTGTAGTAGCCTTGCGAATAGATTTGGTTGTTGGAGAGCGTTGGAGTGAAGTTGTTGCGGGCATAGAGGTATTCGACAGTTCTATTATGAGTGTGAATCTTCTCGTATGGGACGCCAAGGATGGTAGAAGGTTTTGGCTCGAAGGTCAATTTTTCCATCTGAGAGAGACGGTAGATGCCCTTCGATGTGCAGACTTTGAGGGATTCTTCAGCAGAAGTCCAGGTGTAGGCGGTGGAGAGTTCGAGGGTGCCGACGATTTGGGGATGACGGAGCATGAGGATATATGATGCTGGGGCAACTATCTGACAGGTGATGATTTCGGGTTTGCCAAAGAGATAGGTAACGAGATCGAGGGGATGGATGTAGAGGTCGAGCAGAGCATTACCTTCTGGATAGTTACCAGTGAGGTAGTGGAGGTCATAACTGACAAGATGCTCTTTGCACAGACGTTTTTGAAGGATTTGCACGGCAGGGGCATAGCGCTTCTGTAAGCCGACCATTGCAATGGGTGAACCATAAAGTCGTTGCTGGTCTATAAGTGCATCAAGTTCCTGTAGTGACTGACAAGGTGGTTTCTCGATGAATAATGACTTGGCGCTTTGCAAGATACGCGAGGCAAGGGAGAAATGGGCAGAGGGTGAAGCAGAAACAAATACACCTTTCACTTCATCATCGTTTAATATCGTGTCAAGCGAGGTGGTGGCTTTCATATAAGGGAACTTCCGTTCTATCAGCCTGGCCTTCCTTTCCGACGTGACGCAGATGTATTTCAGTGGTACGCCAAGGTAGTGGAGCACGGGATAAAGATTGGTGAGTGAGTGTTGGCCCATGCCGACGAAGGCATAAGAGTATTGGTACGTTTGGGCAAGGAAACGCTCTGTGCGGAGGCGTTTGTAGCGGTCTATCAATTGCTGTATCATAGATTCTTGAAGTATTGGTGATAAGTTGTGCGTGGATTTTCCGCCCACTGGTATGGCCCGTAGAACTGCTCGATGAGCCGCTTGGGTAGGAGCCGCTCAAAGTTGCGTAGCAATATGATATCGTATTTGCGGTGGAAGTTAATCCAACAACCATTGCAGTTCTTCGAGTAATGGCACTGCGTCTGGCTGGATGTTGCGCCGTTGAAAATCTCGTCAAGCGACTGACTATGGATATTTCCCAATACGACGTCGAGATTCTGGCAGAGCGGCACGTCACCGTTACTGTGGATGACGAGGCTACTCATGATGCTCTGGCATCGCAATTGCAAATGCCCGTTGCGCCACTGGTCGTAGAGCGCCACAAAGTCGAAGTTCTCTTGCGTGTCGTGGATGCTCGCTGGAATATGACTGATGAGGTCCGAGGCCGTCAGCAGTTCGCTCGTCGTGTCGAAGAAGGCCATCGTTCCGTAGATGCCAATGCGCACATCCACGCCGTATTGCTTGGCAATGTCAATCACAAAAGCCATATCGTCGAAGTTGTTCCAGGGCGAGAGGCAGAACATCAGCGACAGCGACACCTCGTCCTTCAATGCCTCCACCACCTGAATCACGCGGTCGTAGCCGTCACGCCCACGCATCCGTTGGTAAGTCTCGCGGCCACCGTCGAGAGAGACGTACAGATGCCGGGGCTGATAGAGACGGACGGCATCTATGACACGACGGGGCGCGAGACAATTGGAAAGCAGTGTATAGTTCGGGTGATGCTCGCGGAACCACGCCATAATTTCCGCAGCCTGAGGGTGGAGGATGAACTCGCCGCCCTCCAGTCCTACGGTAGTATGTCTGGAAACACACTGGCTCGCCATGATGTTTTTAATGTCATCAAGCGACAGATGTTCCACCCGCTTCTGCCAGATATTGCAGTGCTTGCAGCGCGACTGGCAGGCGGTTGTCGAGTAAATCATCAGTTGTGACAGCCGCTTGTGTCGTGGCCAAATGATGTTGTTCAGATAGAGGTAGCCATTGTAGGCATAATCGTAAATCGTGTACATAAAAATTCGTTGCAGTTTCTACTTATAAAGTCTGAAACTGCAACGAATGACTGCACAGAGAGCGTGATTATTTCTTCAACTTTCCCTTGCTTTCAAGATATTTCGTGAATGTCTCCCACTGGGTCGCCCGTTTTGCACGATTGGTCTTCACCTGCTCGTCGTTGAGGAACTGCGGCGTATTGGGATAGCAGTCATAGAGATAGTAGCGATTGCTATCGATGACTTCGCCGTCCTCAATCTTGCCACAGCAGAGTACCAGATCATTGAATACCTGGCTACAGATGAGACCGACAAAGGTACTGCCAGAAAAGAGCTTCTGGTCGCCCAGACGGAATTCTACGCCAGAAAGCAGGCGCAGCTTCTCGTATAGAGGCTCCTCCATGGCGTGAAAGCGCAGTTCACGGGTATTCACATCGAACCATTCAATGTCATCTTCTGTAAATACTTCGTAAACATCACCTTCTGACAATCCTGTAGGCAACGTGCAATAGCCACGAGCAAAAAGCCGGGTCTCTTCTTGCAAACTGTCTTCAGACCTCATACTGACTCCATCGTCATCGCTGCTGCAGGCTGCCAGCGGCATTGCAAAACTGGCAATGGTTATCGCCATCGTCCAGATACTGTTCTTGATGTTTTTCTTCATAACTAAAAAGTTTTGTAATCTTCTACATATATAGTCCGTCGAACTACGAAAAGACTGCACGCTTACCACGTAAATCTGATGCCCAACGGCAATGAGAATGTGAACGGATGCTCTGTGCGGTAGGTCTCGATATCGCTGCCCGTCGGGATGTAGTATTGCAGACTTGGCTCGGCAAAGAGTCCGATGCTGGGCGTGAGGTTGTACTGCAAACCGAGACCAGTGCCGACTGACCACTGCCACGGGACGCGGAGGGTGGTCTTGTCCGTGGCCTCCAATGCACCATGCAAGTAATAGTTCGTGTTGAACGGCGAATAGACAGGAATTTCCATCGTCACGCCGAGGCTGCCGTAGAGGCTCCACGCCTTGCCAGTGTACATATTGTAGATGCCCTTCACAGGGATGCCGAGATAGTGGATGGTCTGTTGCTCATTGATGGTGTTACCGTTTGACCCCATCTCAAACTCGGATTTCAGCCGACTATAGCTCAGGCCGGTCTCCAGCGCAAATCGATGATTCAGTTTATACTTCAACGCCATCGAGAAGTTAATGGGCATATAGTGGTGGCTCTTGCGCACAATCTTGTCATTACCTGGCTGATTGGCATTGTTCAAGGCGATGTTCATGATGACGCTGCGGGTGTGACTCCTGCCGTCATCGGGATTTTCTGCCAGGAAGGCTGCGTAGTCGCTCCAGCTCTCGAAGGTGACAGGCGATGGCGGCTCGCCGCTGATGACTAACGTTGGCATTTCCGTGAAGCTGTATGGACGGTTATAGTTCTGCTCGCCAAAGCCTCCGGTGTATGCGAGGTCCACCGACCACTTTCGCTGACGACTGGTGCCGATGGCTGGCTTGTCGGGGAACAGGTCGGCAATGTCGTAATGCGGTAACTCTACCTTGCGTATAGTTTTTGTCGTGTCGGTCGTAATGGTGTCAGGAATCGTCTGGTCCTGGACTATTATATTAGATAAGGTGTCAGACGTGACAGGATCTAAAGCCTGAGCGATGACCGATTGCAGGGTGTCAGGGGCAATGACAGTGGTACGATGCACTGGCAAATGAACAATCACAGGCTTCTGCGGCTGCTCCGTTTGAGAATCTTTCGTCGATTCTTTGGGTGTCTCTTTCTGCTTCGCCACAATTGGCTTTTCATCCTTGACAGCATTATCTCCTTTCCTGAGCAAAAAGAACGTAACAGGAACAAGTAGCAACAGAAGTCCGGCAACCCAATACTGCTGCATCATCTTGCGCAGCATCTTCTTTGCCCGTGCTAGTTGCGACGATGACGAATGTGGCTCGATGCCCAGCATGGCGGCAATCTCCTTGTGCGTCATGCCCTCGAATACCGACAATCGAAATACCTGCCCATAACCCTCCGGCAGTCTGTCTATCATTCTCACCACCTCGCTTAACGGCACACCCCTTACGTCCCTTTCCTCGTCCTCGGCGGTAATCAATCCCACCTCGCTCGTCTCTTCAAGCGAAACCGTTGGCAATGCCTCCAAATGATCCTTGCATTTCGATGCCACGTTCCTTGTGATGGCCATCATCCATTGCTCGGCACGTCGCACATCGCGCAGCCTGTCGAACGAAGTGAAAATAATCACGAAAGCATCGTGCAGCACATCCTCCACTGTCTGCTCGTCACTGATATAGCGTCGGCACACGCCCCTCATCCGCTGGGCGTATGCCTTGTACAGTTCTCCGAGGGCATCCGCGTCCCCCTGTCTGCAGCTTTCTATCAGCCTTGTTATCTCCATCGTGAACATAACGTCTCTATTTATATAGTCCTACAACAGAGTAAAAGACTGCACAGGAAGAACACTTTTTTTACCGGATACGAATAATACTACAATAATCTATACAGGGTGAATGGTAAATTCTTATTGATGATGGCGAGGAAGTGCCAACGTTTGGTGACGTATGCTTTAGTTTTTTTCTTGCGAATGGCGGAAATGATTTGGTCGGCAACTTTATCGACGGGCATCACCCAGAATAGACCATCGCCTTTTGCCATAGCAGTATCAACGAGACCAGGACGTATGTCTGTAACAGTTATGTGACCACCGCTCTTGAAAGCTTTCTTTCGCAAAGCTTCCATGTAGTTAATCTGGTAGGCTTTAGTCGCACTATAGGCAGGTGCCATTGGTTCGCCACGTAATCCGCCAACAGAAGTGACTGCTACGAGGTGACCATGACCTTGCTGCTCGAAG
>Ga0256404_1000669_pt1 | contig 87861 bp, 81 predicted proteins | sample RumenRJG_01DNA_FD_185990 | JGI IMG/M metagenome (GOLD analysis project Ga0256404, IMG submission 185990) | Bovine rumen microbial communities from Lethbridge, Alberta, Canada - RJG_01 | ecosystem: Host-associated > Mammals > Digestive system > Stomach > Rumen | place: Canada: Alberta | collected...
GGTAAACTGTCAAGTGTGTTAGAAGGAAAAGAGCAGTACAAGGCGAAAGAAGAATTCGACTTGATTATCGTCGATGAAGCACATGGTTTCCGTAATGACGGGGCAGGTAAATACGACGAACTGCAAAAGATATGCAAGGCAGATTGTGTAAATGCAGGCTTGCTAAAGAATCAGCGTAAGAAGGTCATGCTGCTTTCGGCAACGCCATTGAACAACCGTCCTGACGATTTGCTTAATCTACTCTTGCTGTTCCAGGACAGTCAGAATTGCACGATTGACGGCATTCCCAATTTGAAAGGTTTCTTTGCAGAATACATCAAGGCTTACAGAATCCTGATGAAGGAACGCGAGACCCGTGATGTGACAGCCGATGTTGACAAGATCTATGAGGCCATCCGCGAAAAAGTCATCGATAAGGTGACAGTTCGTCGTACACGTCACAACATCGAGAACGACCCTGAATATAAGAAAGATTTGCAGGCACAAGGCATCATCTTCCCCAAGCCACAGCCTCCTATCTCATTGGAATATAAGATGGATGCTGATACCAGCAGGCGTTTCTTCTACACGCTGAATGTCCTGTCTGACGATAAGTTCAATCCTCATCTGCATTATGCACGTTATCGTGCAGTAGAATTCCTGAAGCCAGAATATCGGGCTAAGTATCGCAATGCAGTCCATGTAGGCCAGACGTTGGCTGGCATCTATCGTGTCCACATGGTGAAGCGACTGGAAAGCAGTTTCCATGCTTTCAAACTTTCATTAGCGACCTTGCTTCGCATCACGAATGACATGTTGAAGATGTTTGCCGAAAACAAGGTGATTATAGCCCCAGAACTGAATGTTAAGGAATTGCAGGCCAAAAACATGGAACTTGACCAGATTATAGAACTGGCCATGAAGAAAGGCTATCAGGAAAGTGACATCCTGTATAAGGCCGACGATTTTGAGCCGGATTTCATTGAAATGCTCCAACATGATAAGAAGGTTTTAGAAGCCCTCAATGCTGATTGGCAGAAAGAGCATGACGATCAGAAGTTCGATCTCTTCCGTGACAGACTGGAGCATGAGTTCTTCGATGAGCGCAATGTCTCAGGCAAACTTGTTGTATTCTCCGAAAGTGTTGACACGCTGAACTATTTGAAAGGCAGATTAGAGAACGACTTAGGCCGAACAGACGTATTGACGATTACAGCCGACAACCGCGACAAAAAGGCAGCCATTATCAAAGAGAATTTTGATGCCAACAGCGAAGTGCAGAAAGACCAATACAACATCATCCTGACATCTGATGTGCTGGCGGAAGGTGTCAACCTGCATCGCTCGCATATCATTGTCAACTATGACTCCCCTTGGAACGCCTCCCGGCTGATGCAGCGTATTGGACGCGTGAATCGTATCGGTTCCGTGGCTGAGTTTATTTATAATTATATGTTCTATCCCTCGCCCCAGGGCAATGAGCAAATCAAACTCTACGAAAACGCGCTTGTCAAGTTACAGGGTTTCCATTCTGCCTTTGGCGAGGATGTACAGATATACTCTAAGGAAGAAATCGTCAAGCAGTTCAAGATGTTCGACAGCAACGTGAAGGACTCGATGGACGAAAAATTAGCTTTGATTCGAGAACTGCGCGAGGTCTATCACAACAACCGCGAACTCTACGACAAGGTGAAGCAGTTGCCACTGAAGAGCCGTGTGGCCCGCAGCACAGGGCGACATACGGACAAGTCTATCATTTATGTATCGTCCGACGTGAAGACAGAGTTCTATCTGGCCACTGATAAGACTGTAAAGCCTATCGATTTCTTGGAGGCCATCAAGTATCTGAAGGCCAAGCCAGAAGAGCAAGCCGCTCCTTTCCTGCCTGACAGCAAGAATTACGACCATGTGAATCGTGCTTTGGGTAAATACACAAAGGAATATGTAGAAGCGGCAGACGATGCTTCCATCAATCGTACTGATCTCGATAATATTTCGAAGACGGCGCTTAACTTCTTGCGCCGAATCACGCAAGCAATCTCTGACAACACAACGAAAGTGCAATGTCATATTCTCACCGATTATATTAATAAAGGTATATACACTCAGCTGCCTCGCCGACTGCGTGACCTCTCCAAACCCTATAAGGGCGACAAAGTGCAAATCAAGACAGACGAAGCCAAACTAAAACAGATTTTGGCCGAACTTGTTGGTGAATACCAGACGATGAGTAATGAGATGCAAGAAAAGGCTGTACCCAAGGTGAGCGACCCACAAATCATTATTTCAGAGACATTTATTTGAATCAAAGACAAAATGAAGCAAACAATAATATCTTCAGAATATCTCAATGCAGTAAAAGCTATCAAGCAAGCAATCCTTGAAAGCCGTTATCGAGCAGCCCGGCATGTCAATAAAGAAGTGCTGGCGCTGAATTATGGAATTGGTAGATTTATCTCTATCAATAGTCGTTCTGCAAAGTGGGGCAGTAATGCTATTGCTGTTATTTCGAGTCTGTTGCGACAGGAATTGCCAGGGGTGAAGGGGTATTCTGAGGCAAGTATCAAAATGATGCGCACATTCTATGAAGAATGGAGATGTATATTTGAAAATCGTCAATTACCAATTGACGATTTAGGAAACCAACTGATGTTAAGTCATATTAATGATAAAATCGAAATCCGTCAATTAGTAACTGACGAATTATCCGCCTCAGACTTGGCCAGTTTTTTGAATGTAGGATTCACCAACCATTATGTTATTCTGACAAAAGCAAAGTCAAAAGAGGAACGTTTGTTCTATATCCGCCGATGCGCAACAGAGTTCTGGAAAGTGGAAACAACTAAGTACTATCTGTCCGAGAATCTTTTCAAGAAAGAAGGCACCATTCAGCAAACCAACTTCAATAAGACGATTGATAATGCTGCTTTCAAGCAACGTGCCCTTCAATCGTTTAAGGATGAGTATTTGCTCGACTTCGTTAACATTGAGGATCCAGAATTGGTCGATGAAAGGGTGATAGAGCAGCGTATTATCCAGAATGTAAAGAATTTCATTATGGCTTTCGGAGCCGACTTTACCTTTATGGGAAATCAATACCGATTGGAGGTGGCAGGCCAGGAGTTTTCCATTGATTTACTTTTCTTCTCACGCCGTCTGAGAAGCCTCGTGGCTTTCGAGTTGAAGCGCGGGGAGTTCAAGCCAGAATACACAGGAAAGATGAACTTCTATCTGGCTGCTCTTGATAAATATGTGAAACTGCCTGACGAGAATCCTTCTATCGGTATCATCCTCTGTAAAACAAAAAATGATGAGATCGTTGAACTATCATTCTCTGATACGTCAAAGCCAATGGGAGTGGCTACCTATCGGACTTCTCAGGAATTACCTCCAGAAATCAGACAAGCATTACCAGACATGGAGGATTTGAAGAAACTTATAACCGAATAAGAGTACATATGTTATGACATATACCAAAGATACCCTACGACAGATATTCCAGCAGCCGTTTAGTCAGCAGAAATGGCTGACTATGCTGCAAAACTATTTCCATGCTTCAGAGCTGAGAGCAGAACCAGAGTCTATCAACGGAACATCCAATGACGAAAAGGGCTACTACCTTGGTGCCCTTGATACTTCAGACAGCTATCGTATCGGCCTATTCTATTATCAGATACAGCATGGCAATGTAGCCCGCAAACGTGTTGGTTTACGTAACCTCGTCAAGTCTTTCATCAATCCTAATTGGGGCGAGTTCGATGCAGCCCTTGTTGTTTTCGACAGTGGTTCTGTCTGGCGTTTGTCTTTTGTCTGCGACATCAAAGGCGAGAACACTGCAGCAAAACGTTTCACTTATGTCTTTGGAGAGAGCGATAACTACTATAATACACCTGTTGGACGCTTTGAAGCTTTGCAGCGTGATGGAATCTCGTTTGAGAACATCAAGGATGCTTTCTCAGTGGAGGCATTAACAAAACAATTTTATCAAGACCTGTATGAGTGGTATCAATGGGCTGCAGACCCAGGTACGGGAATTACATTTCCAAACGACACGACAATAGAGGAGGATGACCGTGAGGATATTGACATCAAAATTATCCGATTGATAACACGTCTTATGTTCGTATGGTTTATCAAGCAGAAAGGACTTGTACCAGAACGAATCTTTGACATAAGATTTTTGTCAACAATACTCAAGGATTTTGATGCTCAGTCTGCAAACAATGGAACTTTTTATAATGCGATTCTCCAGAACCTGTTCTTCGCCACGCTTAATCGCGCCATTACTGACGAAGATGGCAACCAGCGGAAATTTGCAAAAGCAAGCAAACGCGACATCAAGACACTTTATCGCTATGCTGAACTGTTTTGCATAAGTGAGGAGGAAGTTATCAACTTGTTTGCCGAAGTGCCCTTCCTGAATGGTGGCCTTTTTGAGTGCCTCGACAAGACACGGTATATTGACGGTGTAGAAGTGGCATACAACTTAGATGGATTCAGCCGTAACGACATGAAATTTGCAGACGGTCGCTACAAGCATCGCGCCGTAATACCAAATATTCTTTTCTTTGAACCTCAACGGGGGCTGATCTCAATTCTCAGCCGATATAACTTCACTATTGAGGAAAACTCACCAGAAGAACAGCAAGTGGCTCTCGACCCGGAGTTGTTGGGTAAGGTGTTTGAGAATCTTCTTGGGGCATATAATCCTGAGACAAAAGAGACTGCCCGTAATCAAAGTGGCTCGTTCTATACTCCCCGAGAGATAGTAAACTACATGGTGGACGAAAGTCTGATTGCTTATCTCGGTGACTCTTCGTTTGTGCGCTCGATTTTTCATCCAGACTTTGTGCCCGACGAACTGCGATGGTCTGATTACCAGATGATTTCCGGGAAACTAAAGAGCGTGAAGGTATTCGATCCTGCTTGTGGATCTGGGGCTTTCCCTATGGGATTGCTTAACCGAATCGTGGATGTCTTACAAAAGATAGATACAGATACGACAACCTACGACCTGAAGTTGAAAATAATAGAAAACTGTCTCTATGGCTGTGACATTCAAAGTATAGCAGCACAGATAACAAAGTTGCGCTTCTTTATTTCTCTCATTTGCGACTGCGAGAGAGACCCCTCAAAACCTAACTTTGGCATCCCTACGCTGCCTAATCTTGAAACCAAATTTGTAACCGCAAACACCTTGATAGCAAGGAAAAACAAAGGTAAAGAAGTACAGGGCAATTTATTTGTAGATAGCCAAATCAACGAGATTAAGCAGCAACTGCGCAATTGCCGTCACCAACATTTCAATGCTTCTTCTGCGGCTAAGAAGGTAAGGCTTCGTAAGCAGGATGAGGAACTAAGAAGTAAACTGACAGAGCTTTTGTCTAAAGGCTTCGAAAGCCAACTCGGTGCAGAGCAACTGGCTGCATGGAATCCCTACGACCAGAATGCAGTAAGCCCATTCTTTGACTCTGAATGGATGTTTGGCATTACTGATGGCTTCGACATTGTCATTGGCAATCCACCATATATCCAGTTGCAGAATAATGGCGGTGAACTGGCTCGTCTCTATCAAGATTGTCATTTCAAGACCTTTGCCCGTACGGGGGACATTTATTGCCTGTTCTACGAACGTGGATGGCAACTATTGAAAAACGGAGGCCACCTTTGCTTTATCACCTCTAACAAGTGGATGCGTGCTGGCTATGGTGAAAAGACAAGAGAGTTCTTTGCCAATGAGACAAACCCCATACGGTTAATAGACTTTGCTGGCGTAAAGATTTTCGAAAGTGCTACCGTCGATACAAATATTCTCCTTTTTTCCAAGTCTGCGAACCAGCACAAGACTATCTGTGCCGTTACCAACAAAGAAAACAAAGACAGCATAAAGAATTTGAGCGATTTCGTGCAGCAACAGAATACCGTCTGCCAGTTCTCTTCGTCTGATGCCTGGGTAATACTGTCGCCTATTGAGCAGAGCATCAAGCGGAAGATAGAGGCAGTGGGGGCACCACTGAAGGATTGGAACATTAATATCTACCGTGGAGTCCTTACGGGTTATAATGACGCATTTATTATTTCAACTGAGAAACGCAACGAGATATTGGCTAACTGCCAAACAGAGGATGAACGTCAACGAACGGCTGAACTTATTCGACCGATTCTTAGAGGCAGAGACATAAAGAGATATGGATATGTTGAAAACGGCTTATACCTTATCAATACGCATAATGGCATTCGTGGAAAAATTCCTCGAATCAGAATAGAAGACTATCCTTCCATCAAAGCACATTTGGATCAATACTGGGACAAAATAGAAAAAAGAGCAGACCAAGGGGATACCCCATATAATCTTCGTAATTGCGCTTATTTGGACGATTTTTCTAAGCCAAAAATTGTGTGGGGAAATCTGAACCTAAAAGCAAGTTTCGCATTAGTAGAGGATAATAGTTTTATCAATGCTCCATCTCCAATGATAGTTCCTGCAAGTAACTATTTATTAGGGATACTTAATTCAAAATTAGCAGACTATTATATTAGAAGATTAGGCGTAACTCGTAACGGAGGATACTTTGAATATAAGCCTATGTTTATTGAGCAACTTCCTGTTCCTATTGATTGTGAATTTAAAGTTGTCATAGAGGAAGCGGTAAGCAGGCGAGATGAACAACAAATAGACAGAATCGTTTACAGTATATATAGATTAAGTAGCGAAGAAATTCATTATATTGAATCAAGGGATGTATAAATACCCCTTGATTCAATAACCTGACAACTTTTCGTCAATATAATTTTGTTCATTTTCATTTAGGTCATATAAGCGTGCAATCTCTTCATTGATTCTCTTACTAAAATTAGTTTGATTTGAACTATTGGCATTCCTAGCAATATTAGCAATAGAATTTATTTCTTGAATCCTTGGAATTCGAAGTTGTTCAACAAATTGTCTTAACCATCTCCAGCCATTCTCGTCAAATCTTGATGTTATCTGGTTCAAACAATATAGCATAACTCGCGAGTTGAGGAATCCAAGCAAGTAATATAGTAAATCTTCCTTATCTTCATCTACTGTTAATATATATCCCGTATTGCCAACCATTTTCTTTGAAAAGTCAATCGCAAAAGCATTACCTGTACGAGCAAGTTCAGCCCACACAATTTTTGGCTTAGAAAAATCGTCCCAATATTTAGCCCCCCATCTTTGCATAGCGTACCATTCGTAACGTATTCCTGTTTCCGCTTTGTTCCTCTTTGACAGAGGCTCCTTATACTGTAACATGTGTGAATACACGGCTGGGTATTGTTCCTTAAATGCCTTTTCCGCTTTTTCTGATGCTCCTTGAATACTATCGTCAAATTGGTACGGGAAATGCCAAGGAATATAGATTAACCACAAATTTGCCCAGTTATATCCATACCTCTTGATGTCACGGCCCCTAAGAATCGGTCGAATAAGTTCAGCCGTTCGCTGGCGTTCCTCCTCTGTTTGGCAGTTGGCAAGAATTTCATTACGCTTCTCTGTAGATATGATAAAGGCATCATTAAAGCCAGTCTTGATACCATAATTGATTTGGATGTCCCACTCTTTCAGTGGTGTCCCCACTGCCTCTATTTTCCGCTTGATGCTCTGCTCAATAGGTGACAGTATTACCCAGGCATCAGCCGAAGAAAAGTCACAAATTGAGTTCTGTTGCTGCACGAAATCGCTCATTTGCTAACAACCATAAAAGAGTGGATATATCGGTCTAAGGTGTTCCTGTCAACCTTACATATTTTTGCTATTTTTCGCTTTGACACTTTTGCCGCAAGCAATTCAGTTATGAGTGTCTGCTTTCCGTAAAGCTTATACTTCTCTGGCGCACTCTTCTTTCCCTTTGGCCTGCCCAATACTATACCCTCCGCTTTCTTTCTGGCTAATGCTTCTTTCGTCCGTTGGCTAATCAGGTTACGTTCTATCTCAGCAGATAGCCCAAATGCAAAAGCCAAGACCTTACTCTGTATGTCCTCACCAAGTCGATAGTTGTCTTTAATTGTCCAGACCTTACACTCTTTTATCATGCAAATGTTCAGAATCTCCATAATCATAAACAGATTGCGCCCCAGACGTGATAACTCAGCACAAATGATAATGTCACCTTTCTGTATTCGTTTTAAAAGACTACCTAATTGCCGTTTGTCGTATGGTTTAGTACCACTGATCGTCTCCTCTATCCAACCATCAATTTCCATTTTTTCCTTTTCACAGAATTTGTTAATCTCAAACCGTTGGTTCTCAACAGTCTGTTTGTCACTACTCACTCTAATATACCCGTAAATCATAACTTTTTTGCACAAAGTAATAAAAAGTCACTAATAATTACTACTTTTGTAGCAAAAAACAGAATGTATGTCTCAAATCCAAGATAAAAGAATACCCCAATGTCTTAACGACATTCAGAAATACGAGAAGTGGGGAAACCTGCTTGCAGGACAAAGTTGGGTACATCTTTTCAACTCAAATGCTCCTGTGAGTGCATCTGCCATTCATAATGGGTTGGAATGTGTTAAGGCAAAAATGAAACTGAGTGTGCTTCAAGACGATCGGCATAGTGATAAAGAAAAGGAAAATCGCTTGAAACAAATCGACCTTGAAACGCATCAGATGGAAGAAATGATGAAGCATGACCTTGAATATAGAGATCTGCTGATGCCGTAATCAAAATGTATGAAATATGGACAGAAAGATAAAGATAATGGTTGGCTCAACTGTATATGGCTTCGAGAATGAGCTGTATCAGATTGTGGCATTGCTACAGACTCTAGGAACACGGCTTTGATATTCCTATATTTGAGATTAAAGACCAGATAGTTAGGGTGTCTTTCCCCAATATCCATTACCTGCGTGCGGAACAACCACATCAAAGCGCTACAGATTTGATGGCTCATTTTGAGGGAGTAATTGAGGGAGTAATTGAGGGAGTAAATTAAATCCGCTGAACATTTGGCTATTTAAGATTATGCTTACCTTTGCACCCGACAACGAGCCACGAAACAGGCGGTGGCTCAGAGTCGGGTGCTCTTTCAGGCAATTTATAGCAGAACATTGAATTGAGAACGGTCTCTATTTCGTAACCCTGTTTTTTCTCAATCCTCTGCATCGCTTTTATTTTCTTTTTCTTTTGCTTTACCTCGCTTCTCGAATAGCGACCGTTGGTTCCGAATGTAAGTTGGGCGATGTCCACAAAACGGAAAGAGGCGGCCCAGTCCTATTTGGTAGGCTCCATGTGGATCGAGATGTGTGTGTTGGCGCCGAAGTGCTCTTTCAGTTTCCGTTCAATGGCTGTGGCACGCTCATGGACAATGTTGAGCGGCAGCTGACCGTCCATCCGCACATGGGCCTCGATAGCGATACGGTTGCCGATGCGTCGGGTGCGCAGGTTGTGAGGCTGCTGAACGTCGTCGAACGACTGGATAATCTGCATGATCTCCTGTTCCGTCTCTGCAGGCAGTGAACTCTCCGTCAGTTCGTTGATGCTGATTTTGAGCAACTGGTAGGCCACCCTCACCAACATCAAACCCACAACGATGGAAGCTAATGGATCGAATACCGTCCAGCGTTGTCCCAGACAGATGGCCATGCCGATACCAACGGCGGCCCCTATGGACGAGAGGGCATCGCTGCGATGGTGCCAGGCGTTGGCGATCATCACCTGGGAGTTGAGCTGACGACCCCTGTGCGCCGTATATTGATAGAGCAATTCCTTGGTGACTATCGACAGCAAGGCAGCCCACAGGGCAATCCATCCAGGGGCTTCGAGTTGGGTGCCGCCCCACCAGGAGTACAATTTCACAGCCCCAGACACCACAATGCCCGTTGCCGCCGCTATCAGTGCTAAACCGATGAGGAATGAGGCAATGGTTTCAAATTTGCCATGCCCATAGTCGTGCGACTGATCCTGTGGCTTGGAACTGATACTCACAAATACCAGTACCAGAAGGTCGGTTACGAAGTCTGACAGTGAGTGAACGGCATCGGCAATCATCGCCGAACTGTTTCCTAATATGCCGGCAATGAACTTAAACGTAAGCAGTGCTGCATTGGCCGCACTGCCCACCAGCGTCACCTTATATATTTCTTTCTTTCTGCTCATGAGAACATGGTGATAGCTCATTGATGAGTCTATTCGGATGCAAAGGTAGTGTTTTTTCTGGATTATCATCACAGATGTCAAATATAAATTGTGGAAAAGCTGCTATTCCCCATCATTACGTCATGATATACGCATGGCATCTTTTACAAAACAAATTGTTTTGTTCTCAAAGAAGGTATCTTAACGAGTGAAAGTAACGGTTCTTTTTAGGACAAAACAAATTGTTTTGTTCCCATTACCTTCATCCCATTCATACGAAACACAGTTTGACAGACTCCCTTTTTGCCATGCTTTGAATAAAAAAAACGGTATCCTATTCTTTGTTTCATTATTTTTTTGTAATTTTGCGGCAATTTGAGAGAATATCCTAAGAACCGTGGATAAGAGAGTATGAAGAAAGGGGTTTATGTAGTCGTTATCTCATGCGTTTGCATGATGCTGTGGACAGCAGGCTGCAAAGAAGGGAAGCCAGTAGCGATGGCAGACAGTACCGCACTGGATTCCATGGCCGATACCATGGCTATGGACACGTTGGAAGAGTTGATCGCAGAGCAGCCTATTCCCAAGGCTGCCGATGAGTTGTTCGATGATTTCTTTTTCAACTTTGCCAGTAATCGGAAATTTCAGGTGAGCAGAATCCGTTTCCCCCTGGCCAATGGCAAGGGAAAGAAACCTGTCGCCGTCACTGCCAAGGAGTGGAAGACAGAGCGTTTTTATTTCCCCCAGAACTTCTATACGCAGATCCTTGATTCGAAGAAAGACCTGCAGTTGTCGAAGGACACCAGTATCAATCAGGTCAAGGTAGAGAAAATATTCTTAGATAGGAATCAGGTGAAATCCTATCATTTCAATCGTCTGAACGGTCAGTGGATGCTCACCTCGGTGGAAGATCAACATATTGGTGAGGGAAGGAATGCCTCGTTCCTGAGTTTCTACCAGCATTTTGCTACCGACAGCCTATTCCAGGCAGAGAGTCTGAATGAAACCATTGATTTCAAAGGACCGGATCCTGAAGACGATTCCAAGGAAATGTCGGGAACGATTACTCCAGAGCAGTGGGAAGAGGTGTCACCAGGCGAACTGCCGTCGGGTGTTCTCTACAATGTGGTGTATGGTGAGAAATTCACCAAGGGTAACCAGAAGATCCTGTTGCTGCGCGGTATTTCCAATGGACAAGAGTTGGAAATGACGTTCAAGCGGATGGGAGGCGAGTGGAAACTGGTGAAATTAGTGGAATAACGCAATTGACGATGAAGGATCTCAGCAACTATAGTCTGAAGCCGCATAACACTTTTGGCATTGATGCCTCTTGCCGGAGGTTCATCGAATATGCCAACGGTGAGGAGGCACGCGAGGTGACAGCCATCTTGCGGTCGGCACAGTGCCCTTTCCTGTTGATTGGTAGTGGCAGTAACTTGTTGCTTACCCACGATTTCGATGGCATTGTTGTCCATTCTGCCATTAAGGGTATGGAGTGCTCTCCGTCTGGCGATGATGTCATGGTGCGTTGTGGCAGTGGCGAGTTGTGGGATGATGTGGTGGCATGGTGCGTAGTCAGGGGCTATGGTAACTTGGTGAACCTGTCATTGATACCCGGTGAGGTTGGTGCCTCTGCTGTTCAGAATATCGGAGCTTACGGTTCCGAAGCTGGTGATTTCATAGAACGGGTGGAGGCAGTAGAGATTGCCACAGGTAAGGAGGTGTCCTTCTCGAATGAAGAATGCTGTTATGGTTATCGAAGCAGTCGGTTTAAGAAAGACTGGCGTAACCGATACCTGATCACCTACGTAACCTATCGCTTACCCAAGGAAGGATGTCTGAATGTGGAGTATGGGAATATCCGCGCAGAACTGTCGAAGAAGGGAATCGTGGATCCAACATCTCAGGAACTGAGGCGTACGATCATCGAAATACGCAGGGCTAAGCTACCTGATCCTCAAGAAGAAGGTAATGCGGGAAGTTTCTTCATGAACCCTGTCGTAAGCCGTCGCAAATACGAGGAGCTGGCAGCTGCCTATGAGAATATGCCACACTACGAGGTTGATGCCGACCATGTGAAGATTCCTGCCGGGTGGATGATAGAACAGTGTGGTTGGAAAGGCAAATCATTGGGTAAGGCCGGTGTGCATGGCAAACAGGCTCTGGTGCTGGTAAACCGGGGTGGGGCGACGGGTGACGAAATTGTCAGACTTTGTCGGACCATCCAGCATGACGTACAGGCACGGTTTGGGATCGAGATTGTGCCGGAAGTCAATATTATTTAGTAAGGGGTAAGAAACTTCTGTTCTTCTTACGTCTAAGAAGAATCGAAATAGAATAATTCTGATATAAGGGGTAGAAAATGAGGCTGACATTCTTAGGAACGGGAACATCGGTAGGCGTACCTTCGATAGGATGCACCTGTAAGGTGTGCCAGAGTGAGGATCCGCATGACAAGCGGTTGCGGTGTTCCGCCATGATAGAGACCGATCATACGAGGATCCTGATCGATGCCGGTCCTGACTTCCGTCAGCAGATGCTGAGACAGCCGTTTCGAAAGATTGATGCAGTACTTCTAACCCATATCCATTATGATCATGTGGGGGGCTTGGACGATATCCGTCCGTTTTGTCAGTTTGGTGAGGTCAATATCTATGCCGATGAGATGACCTCTCGTGGTCTGATGCAGACCATCCCTTATTGCTTTGCAGAGAACAGATACCCGGGGGCACCTAAGATCAACCTTCATACCATGCAGCCTCACCAACCCTTGCAGGTGAACGAGTTGGAGGTGATCCCTTTCCGTGTGCTTCATGGGAAACTGCCTATCATGGGCTTCCGCATCGGCAGTTTTGCATATATCACAGATATGAAGACCATCGAGGATGAGGAAATGATGTTCTTGGAAGGGGTAGAAACCTTGGTGGTTAATGCACTACGCTATCACCCCGCTCATCATGCCCATCAATGTGTGGATGATGCTGTGGCCTTTGTAGGAAAGGTTGGAGCACGAAGAGCTTTCCTCACACACGTATGTCATGACATCGGACTGCATGAGGATGTGAACCGTCAACTTCCTCCGCATGTGCGACTGGCATACGATGGACAGCAGGTAGATGTCTGATAGGGGAAAGATGGGAGATGAGAGGAACCTCTATTTCTTGAATTTGCGATAGAGCTTCCAAGCCAAGAGAAGACCGTCGAAGACACCAGCACCCGTACTCATCAGTCCCTGCATACTCATTCTGTTTTTCCGACCAGTCAGGGCGGTAGGCTTCGCAAACAATTGCTTGCGAAGTTTGTTGATCTGGTTGTTGTCTTTCCTGATTTCTTTCAACAACTGCAGCTTGCGTTCTTCGATAGAGCGCAAGGTGGTATATATCTGGGTGTTTTCGTTCTCTATCATCGACTGCTATTTCTCCATTAATAAACTGGCCAGGAACCGCACCAAGGGTTTCTCTACCCATGATTTCCTAAATGCCAGGAACAACAAGAATATCAAGATATAAAAAGCTGCCACAATGAGAAAGGCCACAGGTGTTCCTACATAAGGAGCCAGGGCGTAGGCGGCGGCAAACGACAGGTAGATGAAGATGATCAAGACAATGAGGAAAGTGACAGCGGCTATCGACAATGCTGTGATCAGTCGCACCACTTTCTCTATCACATCAAGCCGCAGATACTCGTTCTGCAGTCCAATGTAATGTTTCACCACCTCTACCAGCTGGCCGATGGTCTCGATATTCTTGTCGTTCGAAAACATGTGCTGCCTTATTCTGCAATGTCAGCAGCCGCATCCTTAATGTCGTCTGCGAGGTCAACAATCTCCTTGCGGCTCAAGTTGATGTTGTGCTTCTTGCAGAAATCGTCAATAGCATCTGTGATTTTCTCACGGGTGTCTGAGCCCTTCTCCGGGGCTGCGAGCAATCCCAGTGCTGCGCCGGCAATGGCACCGCCGAGGAATGCACCAATGTAACCTAATGTCTTCATATTCGTATTTGTTTTTAGTTGTGATAATCAAAATCAATCGCAAATATAGTCATTATTTTGCATTCGTCTGCAAAAATGACATCCATTTTTTGTTAAAAACTATGTATTTATGTCATTTAACAAACTTTATGCAGGTTTTTTCCTCGATTCTCCTCGATTTTGTGTAATTTCGCACAATGATTATACAAAAGTGAATCAAATAGTTAAATATTAATATTCAGAGAAAGTTATGAAGAAGTACATGTTAGTATGCGCAGGCTTAGCTGTTGCATTGGCTTTTACAAGTTGTAAATCATCTGAGAGTGCTTATCGCAAAGCCTATGACAAGGCAAAGGCTCAGGAGGAGGCAAACTTAGCAAACAACACCAATTACGGTGAGGAGACACCTGTGGTGTCACCCGTTCAGACTCGTCCTTCTACAGAGACCGTGGTTGTTGACAATGTTGACAACGTGTCCGTTCGTCCAGAGAAATTGCAGGTTGTTGACGGTGCCGGTCTGAAGAATTTCAGTGTAGTGGTTGGCTCTTTCTCAGTGAAGGCAAACGCCGTGGGTCTTGCACAGCGTCTCCGCAACGCTGGCTATCCCGCTCAGGTTGCTTTCAACAGTAATAATAATATGTATCGTGTGGTAGCAACGACCTACGATGACAAGGCCAGCGCAGTGCGCAGCCGCAACGATTTCCGTGCCGGCGAGTATGCTGATGCGTGGCTGCTTTTCAACCAGCAGTAAGTAGTGGCGCGCATTCTGTCAATCGACTACGGAAAGAAACGTACAGGCATAGCAGTCACCGACCCGATGCAGATTATTGCAAACGGGTTGGCGACTGTTTCTACGTCTGAACTTTTCGATTACCTGAAGAACTATATCTCTCAAGAAGAGGTAGAACGGGTGATCATCGGCAAACCTCTGCAAACCAATGGGCAGCCCAGCGAGAACTTGCAACGTGTGGTGCAATTTGTGAACCGTTGGCGAAAAGCGGTGCCTGCGATTCCTATTGAATATGTTGACGAACGGTTTACCTCGGTGTTAGCTCATCAGGTGATGATCGATGGCGGACTAAGGAAGAAGGCACGCCAAGATAAGGCTTTAGTTGACCGAATCAGTGCCACGATTATGCTTGAGGACTACCTCAGGCAATCTGTGCGTTAAATGGTCTGAGTTAACTCGTTGACTTGCCATTCTTTCATACTTAACGCTTTTCTTTTTTATTTTTTCAATCTTTCAATTTTTCATATTTACGTGATATTACCTATTTATATATATGGCCAGCCTGTGCTGCGTAAGGAGTCGGTAGATATCCCCAAGGACTATCCGAACCTCGACGAGCTGATTAAAAACATGTTCGAGACCCTGACAGCCAGTGATGGCGTGGGTCTGGCAGCTCCTCAGATAGGGCAAAACATCCGTGTGGCTGTGATCGACCTTGATGTGCTTGCTGAGGATTTCCCAGAGTACAAGGGATTCCGCAAGGCATATATCAACCCGCATATCGAGGAGTTAGACAATACAGAGACCGAGTCGATGGAGGAGGGCTGCTTGTCTTTGCCTGGTATCCATGAGAAGGTGGAACGCCCCACGCGGATTCGTGTTCGCTATGAAGATGAAGAGCGCAACGAGCATGATGAGTGGGTGGACGGTTATTTGGCCCGTGTGATGCAGCATGAGTTCGACCATTTAGATGCCCACATGTTCATTGATCGTATCTCACCCTTGCGACGTCAGCTGATCAAGAACAAGCTGAAAGCACTAACCTTGGGGAAATATCGTTGCTCGTATCGTACCAAGGCGGTGAGAAGATAATCTCCATCTTTATGAGAATCAGTGGGAAGATGAAAAAGGGTATGAAACGAGGAAGGAATGCGTTGCGTTTCTACCAATCGTCTGTCATGCATTTCCTGTTCGTATGTTTCTGCCTTTCCTTCTGTCTTCCCTCCAAGGCTCAATATAACATCGACAGGATCCTGAATGCGGGCAGAGGAGCACTCTATTATGAAGACTATGTGCTCTCGATGCAGTATTTCAATCAGGTAATCGCTGCCAAGCCCTATATGTATGAGCCTTGGTACTATCGTGCCATCGCCAAGTATAACTTGGATGATTACCAAGGGGCAGAGCAGGATTGCAATGAAGCCATTAACCTGAATCCTTATATTTCAGGTCTTTACGATCTGCGCGGTGTTTGCCGTATCCGACTGCAGAAATTCAAGGAGGCTGCAGCCGACTACGACATGGCAATCCTTCACGACCCAACCAGTCAGGGCTTGTGGTATAACCGTGCCTTATGTCGTATCCAAGACAAAGATTATGAAAAGGCACACTTCGAACTTGATTCCATGATGAACCGTTGGAAAAGTAATGCCAAGGTGTATCAGCTGAAAGCCGAAGTGTGCATGCAACAGAAAGATACACTCAAAGCCTCTTCCTTCCTCGACAAGTCGTTGGAACTGGATCCCTATGATGGTGAAGCATGGACGGTGCGTGCTATGATCAGTCTGAGCCGAAGGAAATGGAAGGATGCCGATGAACAGTTAGGCCGTGCCATCCACCTGAAGCCTACGGCGGTAGGCAATTATGTGAACAGGGCATTGGCCCGGTACAATACTAATAACCTCAGGGGGGCTCTGGCCGACTATGACAAAGCACTGGAATTAGATCCCAATAACTTCTTGGCACATTATAATCGTGGACAGTTGCGGGTGCAGGTGGGTGATGATAACCGGGCTATCTCCGACTTCGACTTCATCATCCGCATGGAACCGAACAATATCATGGCCATCTTTAACCGTGCTCTCTTGCTCGACAGAACTGGAGATATGGAGGGTGCCATACGTGACTATACCCGAGTGATCGATGAGTTCCCCAACTTCTGGACGGGTCTGCAGTACCGCGCCAACTGCTACCGTCGATTGGGCATGACGGCTAAGGCTGAACAGGATGAGTTCCGTATTCTGAAAGCACAGATGGACAAACATTTGGGTATCCAGCCGCGATGGAGCAAGAACAAGCAGAAAGAGGTGCGTAAACTGAGCGACATCGATATGAACAAATATAACCAGCTGGTGGAAGCCGATGAGAACGAGGTGGAGCATGAATATGCGAGTGCTTACCGAGGGAAGGTGCAAAACCGCAAGGTTGATGACGAGCTGATGCCGATGTATGAACTTTCGTTCCTGCAACAGACGGAAGGATTGAAGTCGTTCGCGGCTTTTGATCATGACGTGGAGCAATTCAACCGCACGGCAAAGCCGAATCATCCCCTTCATATCATTTGTCACCATCAGGTGCTCACACAAAAGGAAGCACAGCACTATTTCGCCCTCATCGATTCCCTCACAGACCGTATTGCCACGATTACTGACCTTAGGAAGGATCGTCATGTACTGATTCAGCGCGCCGTGGCATATAGTGTGGTGCAGAATTTCGATGCGGCCATTAACGACCTTACCGCTTACGTGCAGATTGACAGTACGGCATCAATTGCCTATTGGCAGCGGGCTGTATGCCAGTCGCTCATGAACGAGTTCAATCAGTCACAGGGCATGGAAGGAAACCTGAAGGCTGCACGTACCCTTGCCGACTTCGATGAGGCTTTGCGTTTGAACCCGCAGAACGCTTTTGTCTATTACGATCGTGCCAACCTGTATGCAGCGCGGAAAGACTATGTGCATGCCATTGATGACTATACCAAAGCCATCTCTTTGGAACCCGGCCTTGCCGAAGCTTACTACAACCGAGGACTGGCACGTATTCGTAACGGAAATAAGAAGGAAGGAATCAACGATCTGAGTAAGGCGGGAGAACTGGGATTATATGATGCCTACAGCGTAATCAAGAAATACCGAGACAAATGATGAAAATGCCAAGAGTCTATCTCATTCTGTTCTTGTCTGTTCTCCTGACAAGGGTGGCTGCCGACAACAAACTGACAGGCAGGGTTATAGGTACGCAGGAGAGCGTGGACTATCATACATCTGCCAAGTCAACGACCGTCAATACATGTTCGCATGCCTTCGATGGAGACATGAGCACCTTTTTCGCCTCTTGGGAAAGAAGTCGCACATGGGCAGGACTCGACTTAGGCTCTCCTCATGTCATCACACGTGTGGGGTGGGCACCCCGTGATGACAGTCATGGTCCCGACAGGGTTGTCTTAGGACTGTTCGAGGGTGCGAACAGGGAGGATTTCATGGATGCCCTTCCCTTGTATATCATTGATGAAAAAGGTACAGTCGGAACGATGTCGTATGCCGACGTCTCATGCACCCGTGGCTTTCGATACGTCAGGTATGTCGGTCCTTCCGATGCCCGCTGTAACATCGCCGAACTGGCATTCTATGGTCATGCGGGAGAGGGAGATGACTCCCATCTGTACCAACTTACCAACCTGCCTACCGTTACTATTCATACAGAAGATGGAGTACTACCTTATGATAAAGAACATGAGATCAGTTCACAGTTGACGATCATCTCTAATGAGGGGAAACATCTTCTTTCTGAGCCTGGGTCTGTCAGGGAAAGAGGTAACGCATCACGTACCTTCCCTAAGAAACCGTACCGGATCAAGTTCAAGGAGAAACAGCGGGTAATCGACTCTCCGGCCAAAGCGAAGAAATGGACGCTGATCAATAACTATGGTGACAAGACACTGATGCGAAACTTGCTCGCGTTCGAGTTGAGTAAGAAAATGGGAATGCCCTATACACCTTATGGTACGGCTGTGGATGTGCTGTTGAACGGTGAGTATGTGGGGTGCTATCAGCTGTGCGATCAGGTAGAGGTGCACAAGCAACGGGTGAATATTACAGAGATGACTCCCGAGGATTCGGAGGGAAGTGCCCTCACTGGCGGCTATATGATAGAGGTGGATGCCTATGCCGATCAGGAAATATCATATTTCTATTCGAATAAAGGGAATCCGGTGACGATCAAATCGCCCGATGAAGATGAGATTACCACCGTACAGAAGAATTATATCAAGACTCAGTTCAACAGAATGGAGAGTAACTGGGAGAAACTCCTGGATACCCAGACATTCCTTCGGCATTTCTTGGTAGGAGAGTTGTCGGGAAACACCGATACCTATTGGAGTGTGTATATGTATAAGCAACGCGATGATGAGATGTTCTACACCGGACCGGTTTGGGATTTTGACATCGCTTTCGATAACGACAGTCGGACATTCCCAGTGAACAGCAAATCCGATTATGTGTATCGCAGTGGCGGAAGCTGTGCCGGGCAGATGAGATCTTTTACAGACAATATCGTTATCAAGAATGAAGCAGCACAGAAAGAGATGCTGGAAATCTGGGATGAGGCAAGAAAAGGAGGGCTCACAGAGGATCATCTGGTGGCATGGATCGACTCCATGGAGACGACACTGCAGCAGTCCCAGCGACTGAACTTCATGCGATGGCCCATCATGAACAGTTATGTTCATCAGAATCCGCGACTTTGGGGTAGTTATACAAAAGAGGTGGAGAATGTGCGCCGTTTCATGAGGGAGAGACTGGCATGGATGGACAGACGGTTAGGATATGAGTATAAGCCGAGTGCTGTGGAGCGTGTCACCGTTGATCTTTCCCGGCCCTTTGAGGTGTTCACCCCTTCCGGCTTGTCGTGCGGACATGAATTGAAGGGACTGAAGAGGGGTGTGTATGTAGTTCGCCAAGGGCAGGCTGCTCGGAAGGTGGTGATCCGAGAGTGATGTCGTCCTTGCTCTTACTGCATTTTTTTACCTTATTTATTATATTATATCGAAAGAAAGTGCTACCTTTGCAGACAAATTCTTTATAAACAACAATAAAATGATTAACATTACATTTCCAGACGGCTCTGTTCGTTCGTATGAGCAGGGCGTGACAGGACTCGAAATTGCCGAGAGCATCTCGCCAGCCTTGGCACGCAGTGTTATCAGCTGCGGTGTGAATGGTGAGACCGTGGAGTTGAACCGACCCATCAACGAGGATGCAACCATTGCACTCTATAAATGGGATGATGAAGAAGGAAAGCATACCTTCTGGCATACCAGTGCTCACTTGCTGGCAGAAGCATTGAAGGAGTTGTATCCCGGCATCCAGTTCGGTTTCGGACCAGCCATTGAGAATGGCTTCTTCTATGATGTGCTGCTGCCCAATGGTGAGCAGATCAAGGAAGGGGACTTCGCGAAGATCGAGAACAAAATGAAGGAACTGGCCGGGAAAAAAGAACCAGTGGTGCGCCGTGAGGTGGCTAAGGCCGAAGCCTTGAAGGAGTTTGCTGCTGACGGACAGACCTATAAGTGTGAGCATATCGATCAGGACTTGGAAGATGGCACGATCACAACCTATACTCAAGGAAACTTCACAGACCTCTGTCGTGGTCCCCACCTCGTGAATACCGGAGAGATCAAGGCTGTGAAACTGACGAGTGTGGCCGGTGCTTTCTGGCGTGGTGATGCAAATCGCGAGCAGATGCAGCGACTCTATGGTATTTCGTTCCCGAAGAAGAAGATGCTGGATGAGTATCTTGTCATGCTGGAGGAAGCGAAGAAACGTGACCATCGTAAGATCGGTAAGGAGATGGAATTGTTCATGTTCTCCGAAAAAGTGGGTAAAGGTCTGCCTATCTGGCTGCCGAAAGGCACCGAACTGCGTCTGCGCTTGCAGGATCATCTGCGTAAAGTGCAGAAGCGCTTTGGTTATCAGGAGGTGATTACCCCGCATATCGGAAGCAAGAATCTTTATATTACTTCAGGACACTATGCGCATTATGGGAAGGATTCCTTCCGCCCCATCACCACACCGGAAGAGGGTGAGGAATATATGCTGAAACCCATGAATTGCCCTCACCACTGTGAGATATTTGCCAATAAGCCTCGCTCTTACCGTGACCTGCCTCTGCGCATCGCAGAATTTGGAACGGTCTACCGCTACGAGCAGAGTGGAGAACTTCATGGATTGACCCGTGTCCGTTCGTTCACACAGGATGATGCCCACCTTTTCTGTCGTCCTGATCAGGTAAAGCAGGAGTTCCTGAACGTGATGGATATCATCAACATCGTGCTTACTGCCTTTGGCTTTAACTTTGAAGCCCAGATTTCCTTACGCGACCCTAACGACCATGATAAATATGTTGGAACAGATGAGGATTGGGCTTTGGCAGAGAAGGCTATCGTAGAGGCTTGTCAGGAGAAAGGCTTGCCAGCTAAGGTGGAATACGGAGAGGCTGCTTTCTACGGACCGAAACTTGACTTCATGATTAAAGATGCCATTGGACGCCGTTGGCAGTTGGGAACGATCCAGGTTGATTATAACCTGCCCAAGCGTTTTGAACTGGAATATACAGATGAAGACAACACGAAGAAGACACCAGTAATGATTCATCGTGCACCATTCGGATCCATGGAGCGTTTCACCGCAGTGCTTATTGAACATACCAGTGGTCATTTCCCCTTGTGGCTCACACCTGACCAGGTGGCCATCCTGCCGTTGTCGGAGAAGTATAACGACTATGCCAAGGAGGTTGCAAGGAAATTCGAAGCCCAGGGTGTGCGAGCAACACTCGACTTGCGTAATGAGAAACTGGGGCGTAAGATTCGTGACAACGAGTTGAAACGTATTCCCTACATGGTTATCGTTGGTGAAAAAGAACAGCAAGACGGCACCGTCGCAGTACGTCCACAGGGCGGTGGCGAGCAGAGTGTGAAGACCATTCAGGAGTTCATTGATGAGGTGAACGCCAAGGTGGCCGAGATGACAAAGGACTTTTGATATTTATCTTTGACCTTTGAACTTTTTGTACTTATAGAACAGCAGGGCTATCGTGCTTGCATGTAGGGTCTGGTGGTGACGAAGCCACATTGCCCATTTGCTGACAATTGATGGCTGATTGTTAAAATAATATAAGTGTAATCAAAAAGTTCAAAGTTCAAAGATCATAGTTCAAAGAAAAATAGTACCTTTGCAGCCGATTTCGAAATAAGTTGAACTAAAACAGTTAATGAAGAACGACAAAAAAGGACAACAGTACCGCGTGAACGAGCAGATTCGTGTCCGCGAAGTACGTATTGTAGGTGACGGGGATTCCATGGTAATCCCCACTCGTCAGGCTTTAGACATGGCCCGCCAGCAGGGTGTTGATCTCGTAGAGATTTCGCCCAATGCCAATCCGCCCGTATGTCGTCTCATTGACTATAGTAAGTTCCTCTACCAACAGAAGAAACGTGCCAAGGAAATGAAGGCGAAGCAGGTGAAGCAGGAGGTTAAGGAAATCCGTTTCGGACCCCAGACCGACGACCATGATTACAACTTCAAACTGAAGCACGCTAAAGAGTTCCTCGAAGAGGGTAATAAAGTGAGAGCGTATGTTTTCTTCCGTGGACGAAGCATCTTATTCAAAGAGCAGGGCGAAGTCCTCTTGCTGAGGTTTGCTAACGACTTGGAAGAGTATGGTAAGGTAGAGCAGATGCCCAGCTTGGAAGGGAAGAAGATGTTCTTGTACCTTTCCCCGAAGAAAGCAGGAGTCGCTAAGAAAAGTCAGCAGAAACTCGATCGTGAGAAACGAGAGGCTGAAGCCAAGGAGGCAGCCCTTCAGAAACAGGCAGAGAAAACCGCTGAGTCGGCACAGGATGAGATGCCAGCTAATGGTGGCCTTTTCGCCAATGTGAAGGGTGGTGATGACATCCTGAAGAAACTGAAGAAGCAAGGGTAGGATGTGAATCCTCCATTTTATATGAGAAAGAAGATGGCGCGCCCGGTATATGCGTGGCTGTCAGTAATAATAACCATTTAAAGATTAAAAAAATGCCAAAAGTAAAGACAAATTCCGGTGCCAAGAAGAGATTTCGTTTCACCGGTACAGGCAAGATCAAGCGTCACCACGCTTATCACAGCCACATTCTGACAAAGAAGACCAAGAAGCAGAAGAGAAACCTGGTTCATCAGGCAATCGTTGACAACAGTAACTTGAAGCAGGTACGCGATTTGCTGTGCCTCCGTTAATCATTAATTAAGAAAGGAACAAAATTATGCCAAGATCAGTAAATCATGTTGCTTCAAGAGCAAGGAGAAAGAGAATTCTTAAGCTTACACGTGGTTACTTTGGAGCCCGTAAGAATGTTTGGACCGTTGCCAAAAACACTTGGGAGAAAGGTCTGACCTATGCTTATCGTGATCGTCGTAACAAGAAGCGTAATTTCCGTGCATTGTGGATACAGCGTATCAATGCTGCTGCCCGAATGGAGGGACTGAGCTATTCACAGCTGATGGGTGCCCTGCACAAGGCTGGTATTGAAATCAACCGTAAGGTGCTTGCCGATCTCGCCATGAATAATCCTCAGGCATTCAAGGCTATTGTTGACAAGGTGAAGTAGTTTTATTCGAACGATATCAAATGGATTGCCCCGCACGACAAGTTGCGGGGCAATCTTTTTTCTTTCGTTCGCTACTTTTTTATGAAAAAGTTTTTTTTTCTCAGATATTATGCTTATCTTTGCATCGCAGATTTCGTAAGGGATCTTGCGGTCTTTGACTTGATTCGAGGCATATAGCTATTTGTCAATCGACGGAAATCCTGGACGATTACCTGATAACTACATGGATGACAAGAGCACGGCAGCGGATATTGTTCCGTACCATCTGGTAAGATGATAATTATTGGCGTGGGTTTTGCTTGTCTTATTTGTAGTAGGTAGTCCAGAACCTCCCGTTGAAGATAAGTGAATACCCACGCCATCCGTTATCTCTGTCTCGAATTATAATTCACTTTTCTTTTTATTAAGTTGTGTCCTCAATGTAAATTGAGGTAGGTGTTGTGATAACTTTCACAATATCAGCACACATGAAATAAAATCAAATGTTTTTTAGACAATAAGAAAAGTCTTCTCTTTTGTTTCATTTTGTATCAATGCGTTTGTCTATTGTTTCATTCTCAAATTTCATTCGTCGAAAATTTTGCAGTCAGTTATTTTTACTGTACCTTTGCATCACCAATAAGAAATAAGAATCAATAGATGCTTTGAGTTAATAGGTTATTAGTCTATAGAAATTGAGTTATTAGTTTTGTTATTAGAAGTTAGTTTTAGTTATGTATCAGAAATTAGGCTCGTCGTGATGACGAGCCTTTCTTTTTGCTTTGCTATGAGATGGTGTGTCTCAATCCAGATCAACCACTGTGATGCCTGCACCGCCGAATTGTACGTGCTCATCTGCAAAGTGCGTAACGTTGGGGATGGCTGCGAGGTATTCACGGATCAATTGCCGCAGGATACCAGATCCAGTGCCGTGTAGGATACGTACTCGGCTCACACCCACCAAGATGGCATCATCGATGAAATAGGTCACGGCATTGATAGCTTCATCGCCTCTCATGCCCCGAACGTCCAGATCTTGTTTAAAGTTGAGTTTCCGTTTATCGATGGCTTCCCGTGTAGAGGAGGAGTAGGAGGGTGTAAAGGTCTGTAGGTTACTCACCCCTGATCCCTCTTTCGTCTCTGTCTTTTTCTTCTCCTCTGCAGACTCTAACCGTTCCAGTCGCATCCTGGTACGCATATCACCGAAGATGACTGTGGCCATCTTCCCGTCGATGGATTCTATCTTACCTACCGAGGTCAGTCCTTTGATACGAACTGTTGATCCTGCCGTGAGTACATGTTTTTCCTTTTCTATGGGAGTCGTAGGTTTCTGTTGTAGTGCAGCCGTTCTTTCGGCTTTCTCACGTTTCCGTTTCTCTTTCCGTTCCTTGCGTTCCTGGATCTGTTTGATTTTCCGGGCAATCATTTCATCGTTTGCCGTGGCATCCACGTCATCGATTTGCTGTTTAAAGGTGTTCAGTTCCTCACGGATACGCTTTGCCTCCTCTTTTTCGGCCTGTGATTCCCGTATCTCCCGAATGGCGTTTTCAATCTTTCTATTGCTCTCCCGCAGCAATTCCTGTGCTTGTTCCTTTGCTCTGTTCAGGATCTCCTTACGTTGTTGCTCCAGTTCCTTCACCTCTTTTTCGTATCGGGCGATGGTCTGCTGCATGGTTTTCTCATGTTGGTGGATGTTCTGTCGTTTACTTTCCCAGTAACGTTTATCACGAACGATATCCTGAAGATATTTGTCGCTTTGGATATAATCGCTGCCCACCATGTTGGAGGCATCTTGGATCACCTCTTCGGGAAGACCGATTTTCCTGGCAATCTCAATGGCGAACGAACTGCCGGGCTGTCCTATCTGCAGTTGGAAGAGTGCCTGCATCTGATGACGGTCGTAGAGCATGGCACCGTTCACCACCCCCGGGTGTTGGTCGGCGAAATGTTTCAGATTCTGGTAGTGGGTGGTGATGACGCCCCATGTTCCTTTTTGGCAGAACTGTTTCAGTACGCTCTCGGCGATGGCTCCACCAATCTGTGGTTCCGTTCCCGTTCCGAACTCATCGATGAGGATCAGTGTCTTGTCGTTGGCTGTTCTCATCATATTCTTCATGTTCAGCAAGTGACTGGAGTAGGTACTGAGGTCGTTCTCTATACTCTGCTCGTCACCGATGTCTATGAGGATATTCTGGAAAACCCCTGTTTTGCTGTTTTCTCTCATCGGTACTGACAAACCGCATTGAAGCATATATTGAAGCAATCCTGTTGTCTTCAGGCAGACAGATTTTCCTCCGGCATTTGGTCCTGAAATGATCAGGATTCTTTTCTCCTGGGTGAGTATGATGTCCAAGGGCACCACTTTTTTTCCTTGTTTCTCCAACGATAGCTGTAGCAAAGGGTGGACGGCCTGTACCCAGTCGATATGTGGGCTGTTTCCCACATGTGGCTCCATGGCATGTATCTTTCTGGCCAGCATGGCTTTGGCACGGATAAAGTCGATCTGTGCCAAGAACAGATAAGAGTGGATGATCTCTTCCACGTACGGACGCACCTCCTTGGCAAATTCCGTGAGGATACGGATGATCTCCCTTCGTTCCTCTGCTTCCAACTCACGTATTCGGTTATTGGCTTCCACCACCTCTGCAGGTTCGATGAAGACAGTCTTTCCCGAAGCCGATTCATCGTGCACGATACCCTTGATCTTTCTTTTCAGTCCTGGTGCTACGGGAATCACCAGTCTGCCGTCGCGCATAGCCGGTGTCACATCCTTCTCCACCAGTCCTTCACTTTGTGCCGACCGTAATATATTATATAAGGTACGCGAGATACTGTTCTCAGTCTTTGCCAGTTCCCGTCTGATATTTCCCAGTTCCGGAGATGCAGTGTCTTTTACCTTCCCGAACTTATCCAGAATCATGTCAATGCGCCGGATCAGTTGTGGGAAGGTCATCACGTCGACGGTCATCCGTTGCAGGGCAGGGTAGAGCGGTTCTTCCTCTGAACGGTTCAGGAATCTCACGATACCCAGTATCGTTTCCAGAGATCGTTTTAGGTCGAACAGTTCCTCCTCCTCCAGGTGAGTTCCTTCCAGTCTCAGTCGGCTCACTGATGCTCTGACATCGAAGAAATACTGCAAGGGGAAGTCGTCTGCTTCCTCTTGGATTCGTCGGAACTCCTTTGTCTGTTCCAGATACTCATTGATTTCTTCAGCCTTCACCGAGAGGGCCATCTCCGTTACTTTCTCTTTTCCTAACGTACTCAGGCACTCCTCTCGGAGCAATGCCCTGATCTCGTCGAAGCCTATTTTCTTTTCAAAGGTTTGGGGGTATATCATGTATGGATGGAAATCTTTCTCTTGAAAGGATTAAAACTATTGCAGTTCCGCCAGATGGCTGTTGGCCTTGCGCAGCTTTCTCACGGCTTTGTCACGAATCTGACGGACACGTTCACGCTTCAGGCCCATCTTCGTTCCGATCTCCATCATGGTGAGATGCGGGGCACCGATGCCGAAGAAGTGTCTTATGATTGTCTGCTCACGTTCATCCAATACGTTGATCACCGTTTCAATCTGTGTTGCCAAAGCCTCCTGTTCCGCTTGCTTGTCGGCAAGAGGAGAGTCTTCGTTCTCCAGCACGTTCAGCAGGTTGAAGTTATTCTGGCTGCCAGCGGGAATCGGCTCTTCCATCGACAAGGGCTGACTGCGTTTTTTCTCTGCTGCTGTCATCTCCTTTTCCGGAATTCTGTAGAGTCCGGTCTGTTCGTCAAGAGCCTGTTCGATCTGTTTCCTGATAAACGGGGCGGCAAAAGCCACAAAGCGTTTTCCTTTACTGGCATCGAAGCGTGCCGCTGCCTTGATCATTCCGATATTACCTTCGCTGATCAGATCCTCTAAAGCCAGCCCGCGTCCTATATATTGCTTCGCCACTGTCACCACATAGCGCAGGTTCGCACTTGTCAGCTCATTCAGAGCCTTTGTGTCACCTTGCCGGATACGTTCTGCCAGCATGTTTTCCTGTTCATTGCTCAGCAGTTCCTCCCCACTGATCTCGTTCAGATAGGCATTCAGAGATTTCTTGTCGGTATAGTCCATATTCAAAAATCCTTTCACTTGTTATTCTTTTTCAAAATGCTGATAGTCCTTGCTGGTACGCCATGATCCACCCCAGGTGAAGCCATGTTGTATGAACAGCCGGTAGCAGAGGTCACCCTTCACGATCTTGTAGGGGAACTTCCGTTTCCTGTTGAGATAGGGCCTGCCATTGGTAGGCTGCACTAAGGGTGGTCTGTTGTCACGTGTCCGGTAATAAGGGTTGTAGAGAGTGTTGATATCCACCGCCATCCCCTTCGCATGATTAGAGAGTTTCTTGGTACCGGCTATAGCCCTGAAGTTGAAACAGCTGCTGTTGTTCTGTTTCATGGACAGCTCGTCATCGGCATCATAGTTGTCGATGAGTACCATCCGTTCGATGGGGTAGGCGGCCTTGTAGAGTTCGCGGAATATTTCCACCAGGTCGTTGGCGATTCTTTTGTTGCACACCATCTCTCCCAGTAGGATCCGCCCGTCTTTGTCGCGATGAAGCACCCGCAGATAGCGCAGGTCACTGCGTGGCACGGTGCAGTTCGTCTTATAGGATTTCTTCCACATCCTGGCGAACACAGCATCACTGATCTCCTCGGCGACGAAACAGTTATCGATACCGTAGGCTGTCACGTCTTTTTCCGATACCGCCGTACCAGCCACCCATTGTCTGATCGCCTCTTCTTGAGGGTGAGTGCTACTGATGAGAGGGATGACAAGCATCAGCAAGAGTATGATACGTACCTTCATTTTTTATATTTTAGAATGCAAAGATACAACTTTTTGTTGATTATTGTTTATCTTTGCATGGATTTTTACAGGAATCAGTCATCGTCAATCAAACAAAGCCTTATGAGAACAGCGATTATCGGTGGTGGTGCAGCGGGATTCTTCCTTGCCATCAATCTCAAGGAGATGATGCCCGAGATGGAGGTGACCCTCTTCGAGCGTGGGCGTCGTGTCCTTTCGAAGGTGGAGGTGTCGGGTGGTGGCAGGTGCAACTGCACCAACACCTTCGAGGGTATTTCTGATCTCTCGCAGGTCTATCCGCGCGGCCATCGTCTCCTCAAGCGGTTGTTTCATGTCTTCAACCAGCGGGATGCTTACCAATGGTTTGAGCGTCACGGTGTGCGATTAGTAGTACAAGCCGACCAGTGTGTATTCCCAGCCTCGCAAGACTCCCATACCATCATCGACTGTTTCCTGCGTGAAGCACGTCGGTTAGGGGTCGTGATCCGTTTGGAGCATCCCGTCAATACCCTCTCTGCACTCTCTGAGTATGATTTCGTGGCCGTCACCACAGGAGGCTCCCCCAAACTCTCAGGTCTGCAATGGCTGGCTGATCTGGGTCATGACATCGAGGAGCCTGTTCCCTCGCTGTTCACCTTCGGTATCCACGATCCTTCGTTGCAGTCGCTGATGGGCACAGTGGTGGATCCCGTTACAGTGCAGATCCCAGGCACAAAGTTCCTCTCCGACGGTGCCTTGCTCATCACTCACTGGGGCATGAGCGGTCCGGCCATCCTCAAACTCTCCAGTCTTGCGGCTCGCCATCTGCATGCGGCATCCTATCAGTCACCGCTTCATGTGAACTGGGTGCATGCCACCGATGCAGAGGTCGTACAACAATTACGTGCCACTTTTTCCGACTATCCCCAGCGTCATCTCTCCAACATCAATCCTTTCGGTCTGCCGCAGCGTCTGTGGAACTATCTGCTGACGAAGAGTGTCGGGGAGCGGATGGATGTGCGGTGTGGCGAGCTCAGTAAGAAAGAGCAGAACCGTTTGGTGAACACCTTGTGTAACGACAGCTATCAGATCATCTCCCGTGCCGCCTTCAAGGAAGAGTTTGTCACCTGCGGCGGTGTGTCGTTGAAGAGTGTTCATCCCAATACGTTGGAGAGTAGGGTGGTTCCTCGGTTGTTCTTTGCCGGTGAGGTGCTCGACATCGATGGCATCACGGGCGGCTTTAATTTTCAGGCAGCGTGGACCACAGCGTTTACTGTGGCACGGGCGATAGCGAGGAAAGACGAGTAAGGAAAGATGATAGAGGGGAGATGAGGCCGGTTGTTTCATCAAGAAAGGAATATGATACATAGAGGAAACTTCGTGTGCTTGTTTTTTTGTACTTTTGCCATCGTATTTTCTAACGTTTCATTGTGCCCTTGGGGCGCACTTATTACCTACAATTAAAATATGAAAATTAAATTGTTTTTCATCCTGGCTGGATGCATGGCTTGTCTTTCTGGCAACGCTCAAGGAAAAGCACCAAGCCTCGACATGTATTTCGAACAATCCTCTGCGCCGACGATGTTGCCCGATGCTGACGGATTCGTTCGTCGTTGGCTCTTGTTAGAGCCTATCAACAAACCCAACCGTAGTAACACGGCGTTCACGGATACCTATCTGAGGGCAGCGTTCGACACGTTGTATTTCAAAGGACAATTCACCGATGTCCCTAAGGCTGGTAAGAAGGTGAAGGTGGGTGAGCAGACATTAGAGTGGCATGCCCTCGACAGTAAACTCTACAACGTGAAACTGTTCCGTTTCGCCACAGGGTTGGAGAAGCAGATGTATGGTGTGCTCTTCTGGGCTGTTACCGTGATCGACTGTCCTGAGGAGATCAAGAATGTGCGTCTGGCCGTAGGATCCAACTCTGCCTCGATGTGGTGGCTCAATGGTGAGGAGGCTGTCCTGCTCTCCGGTGACCGCCGTATGGTGAAGGATGACTGTGTGTCTCCTCGTCTGACGTTGAAGAAGGGCCGTAACATCCTGCGTGGTGCTGTGATCAATGGTCCGGGTATGAGTGATTTCTGTGTACGTTTCATTGACGAGAAGGGACAACCCGTCAAGAACTATTCTGTAAGATATAAATAATAATAAGGTGATGAAAACAAAATCTTTCAAATATACATGGGCAGGCGCTGCCATGACGGCAGCCTTGCTGTTGGCACAAAGCGCACAGGCACAGATTGGTCGTCCCTATATCCACGACCCTTCCACGATCGCTGAGTGTGATGGAAAATACTATACGTTCGGAACAGGTGGCGGCGGTCTGATCTCTGAGGATGGCTGGACATGGAACAGTGGTGCGGAACGCCCCGGTGGCGGTGCTGCTCCCGATGTGTTGAAGATCGGCGACCGCTATTTGGTGATCTATGGTGCCACCGGCGGTGGCTTAGGCGGCGGTCATAACGGACGGATCCTCACCATGTGGAACAAAACCCTTGATCCGAAGTCACCCGACTTCAAATATACTGATGCCATCGAGGTAGCTTCCTCCGACGGTATGGAAGATGCCGATGCCATCGATCCCGGATTGCTCTTGGATCCCACGACAGGCAGGCTCTGGGCTTCCTATGGAACCTATTTCGGCTTTATCCGTATCATTGAGATCGATCCCAATACGGGTAAGCGTGTGGCAGGAAACAAAGAGAAGGACATCGCCATCGACTGCGAGGCTACCGACCTGATCTACCGCGACGGATGGTACTATCTGTTAGGTACGCACGGCACCTGCTGCGACGGTGTGAACTCCACCTATAATATTGTAGTTGGTCGTTCCAAGCAGGTAACAGGACCGTATATCGATAATGTGGGCCGCGACATGCTGCAGGGCGGCGGCAAGATGGTGATTGCTGCCGGTGACCGTGTGGTAGGACCGGGTCACTTCGGACGTACCATTATCGATGAGGGCGTGGAGGTGATGTCATGCCACTACGAGGCTGATTTTGATCAGGGAGGCCGCAGTGTGTTAGGTATCCGTCCACTGTTGTGGAAGAACGGATGGCCTGTTGCTGGTGACCGTTTCAAGGAAGGCACCTATGAGATCGAGTCGGAGCGTCGCGGCTATGCCCTGGAGTTAGCTGTTGACTTCGTCCGCATGCAGCAGGCACGTCGCGGATGGTGGGGACGCCAGGATCCCAACGAGAAGATCGAGCCTATTGCCAATCAGCCGCTCAGTGAGGTGATCGGCACATGGCCTACAGGGAATATCCCCATGCGTATCGGTGACTATATGTTCCGTCCGCATCAGAGATGGACGGTGACGGCTGTTCCCGAGGGTGGCGGTTATCTTGGCGGTCCGTACTACAAGATCGAGATTGAGGGCACCCACCGTGCTTTGGCAGCTACGGCAGCCTGCGAGGTGGAGGCGGTTCCAGAGTTCACTGGGGCTCCCGAACAGTTGTGGCGTATTGAGCAGCTCATCGATGGTACTTTCCGTATCATGCCGAAGCAGATTCCTGGACAGGAGGGCGTGAACACCAAGATGGTGTTGTACTCTGCTGCCGACAGTACTCCTACGTTGGCTGAGTACGATTTCAACAGTGATAACTCCAAGTGGAATTTCCGTAACCACTAATTCGTAAATAATCAGAGGGACCGGTTTTTGATTGAAACACCATAATTCAATCGAAAACCGGTCCCTCTTTTTTCTTTGTTTCTAATACCTATGGTTTTGCTGATTGTCAGCGCCGCAACTGTTCCAGATAATCAAGATGAGTGAGGTCGCATTCTTCGTCTACGCGTTGCCAGACGATGAGATTCGTATCCGACAACTGGCGGTCCATCGAATAGAGACCGAGGAAAGTGAAGGTAGAGTCGCGTAAGCTGCAAATAATCATCATAGGTAGAGAAAGTCTGTCCTAAATGGATCACATATTTGTCGGCAGTGGCTGTCTTGAGTGAGTCGGTCATGGATGTGAGTTGGTTCGACATTCGGCAGTTCCGTTCCGTATATACTCCATATCTTTTGATCATATTTGATTGTGATTTTTACTCAAAACCCAATGCATTTTTACTCAAATTGTGCTGCAAAAAAACTCAATTTGTTTCAAACGAACAAATAAAACCCTAAATAAATAAACAGGATGCCACGAATGCATACAATTTCTATTTAGTAGAAAATGCCCTGTGCCAATCATGGAGAAAGGCGCACGCTCCTGTCTTGTTTACTGAGCAGTTCTCCTTTCTTACCCCGAAATTCTCCGTTGACTTCATTCACTCTGTGTGAAAATGTTGTCAGGATAATTCGCAATCATTTAAGGGTTGTGAAAGAATGCTAATTGAAAGGAAGGGAATACCCGAAGCGTACAGAAGTATCCCAAAGTGCCTTTATGTGCAAATAAAGTCTGTTTGGGTTCAAAGTAGAGTCTTATTGAGATGCAAGTAAAGTCTGATTTGAACCCAAGTAGAGTCTAAGTAATGTTTACGTAGAGTCTGTTTAGGGTTGTTCCAGACTTTACTTACATCTGTTCCGCCGTCATCTACACCTCGTTCCGCCGTCACCATCCACTTGTAGATGCCGTCGGAACGGGCGAAAACACCGTTTCGAACAACCCTTAGATGACGTTTCTTCGAACAACCATGATTTCCCTTGTGAGGTTTTTATGCACCCCCTCGTTAGAAAGTATAGTCTTCTTGGCCCGAAAGTACTATGTTTTTGACCCAAAAGTACTATGTTTTTGACCCAAAAACACTATGTTTATGGATGCTAAAGACTATATTTTAGTGAGTTGAATAATGGCGATTTGTCTAAGCTGTTCATTATCAATGCCTTACCAAACCTCGTCAGAATCGCTCAATTTCGACCGAGGGGGCAGTTGGTTCTCTCCGTGCCCGTTTTTCACGTTAAACAAAGTTAATTCGTTAAGATTATTCACAAATTTAACAATTAATCATTTTGTTGGTTTAACATCTTTTATGTGAAGAAATATAAATTATTCAAGATTAATTTGTATCTTTGAACCGTTAAATATGCTATTCACCCGTGGTTGCATCATCTCCCTGGTGGTCAACCCTAAAAACTATAACCAGATATGAAGAAATTTCTTTTTACTTTTACAGTGATGCTCATGGCGCTGATGACAGTCACCAGTGCGAGGGCCAAGGAAGCGTACGCCGTTTACAGTCAAAGTAGGATTCTAACTTTCTATTACGATGACGAACAATCCTCAAGATCAATGTACGGTTCTGTTTATTCTGTGGGATCTGGCTCATGGACAATAAACAACTCAAATCTTGACGGTGTCATATTCGACTCCTCTTTTGCTGACTACAAGCCAACCTCTACGGCCAACTGGTTTGCGAACAGCCCCAGTCTGTTATCGGTAGAGGGTCTGGAGTATCTGAACACCAGTGAGGTGACCGATATGAGTTCCATGTTCTCTGGCTGCAGCAGTCTTACAAGTCTTGACTTGAGGGGTTTCGATACGGGAAAGGTGACGAACATGAACAGCATGTTCTACGGGTGCTCGTCGTTGGTAACCATTAAAGTTGGCGATGGCTGGACTACCGCCAAGGTAACGAACAGTGACAATATGTTCAATGATTGTGGAAGCCTCAGTGGAGGCAATGGCACAAGGTATATTGATAAGGGAATAGCCGATAAGACCTATGCCCATATTGATGGAGGCGATGATGGACAGGGCTATTTAACCGGTAAGATAGCGTATGCCGTTTATAACAGTGGCAACTATTTTCTAACCTTCTATTACGATGACAATAATCTCAACAGACAATCTGAAGGTACAGTTTACACTTTAGGAAGACGAACATGGACTGCTTATACTGTAGAAACCGCTGAGTTTAAGCCCTCTTTTGCTGATTACAAACCTACTTCTACTTCTGGTTGGTTTGAGAATGTCTCAAGACTTTATGAGATTAAAGGTCTGGAGTATCTGAACACCAGTGGGGTGACCGATATGAGTTCCATGTTCTCGGGCTGTAGCAGCCTTACAAGTCTTGATCTGAGGGGTTTCGATACAGGACAGGTGACAGATATGAGCAATATGTTCAGCGGATGCTCGTCGTTGAAAACAATAAGAGTTGACGAGGGCTGGAAAACCAGCAGCGTAACGTCAAGTGATTGTATGTTCGATGGATGCCAGAGTCTCATTGGAGGCAATGGCACAAGGTATATTGATAAGGGAATAGCCGATAAGACCTATGCCCATATTGATGGAGGCGATGATGGACAGGGTTATTTAACCGGTAAGATAGCGTATGCCGTTTATAACAGTGGCAGCTATTATCTAACCTTCTATTACGATGACAATAATCTTAACAGACAATCTGAAGGTACAGTTTACACTTTAGGAAGACGAACATGGACTGCTTATACTGTAGAAACCGCTGAGTTTAAGCCCTCTTTTGCTGATTACAAGCCTACTTCTACTTCTGGTTGGTTTGAGAATGTCTCAAGACTTTATGAGATTAAAGGTCTGGAGTATCTGAACACCAGTGAGGTGACCGATATGAGTTCCATGTTCTCGGGTTGTAGTAGCCTTGTAGAACTCGACTTGTTGGGTTTCGAAACAGGTAAAGTGACGGATATGAGCAATATGTTCAGCGGATGCTCATCATTGGTAACCATTATTGTTGGCGATGGATGGAATACCAGCAGCGTAATGGCAAGTAGTAGCATGTTTGAAAGATGCAGTAATATCATTGGAGGCAATGGCACAAGGTATAACGCTGGTTTTACTGACAAAACCTACGCCCGTGTTGATGGAAGAGGAGGACAAGGCTATTTAACCGCCAAGCAGGCGTATGTTGTCTATGACAGTTTCGCTAAGATACTTACCTTCTATTACGATCTCGATATTTCTAAGAATAATGGGTCTCCTGTAGGACTTAAAACATGGGGATTTGATATAGATCGCGTGGAGTTCACCCGCGCCTTTGCTGATTACAAGCCAACTTCCACGTCCCATTGGTTTGAGGGTTGCTCGAATCTTTCTTCAGAATCTATAGATGGCTTGCAGTATCTGAACACCAGTGAGGTGACCGATATGAGTTCCATGTTCTCTGGCTGTAGCAGCCTTACAAGTCTTGACCTGTCTGGTTTCGATACAGGTAAGGTTACGGATATGAGCAGTATGTTCTCTGGATGCTCATCATTGGTAACCATAACCGTTGGCGATGGTTGGACTACTGGCAGTGTGACATCAGACTACGGTATGTTCGATGGTTGCCAAGAGCTCAAGGGAGGTAATGGTACGGTGTATAATGCAAGTTACACCGGTCAGACCTATGCTCGTGTCGATGGCCGGGATGGTCCTGGTTATTTAACTGCTAAGGAGGGCATTGCAACAGGTGTTGGTTCTGTAGGTAATGGATTGTCTTCTGCCGATGCTCCGATGTTCAACCTGCAAGGACAGCGCGTGAACGACAGCTACAAGGGTGTCGTCATTCAGAACGGACGGAAGGTGCTGAAGAAGTAGTGACACCATTATTATATACATGCGAATCCGCATAGAACTAATCCTTTGTTGTCTGCTTGCTGCGCCCCTTGTCTGGGCGCAGCAAGTGCAACGGGACGTACCTTCCACTCAACGGAACAATTGTCCTGTTGTCAGGATTCAGACGAAACGGCTGCCTGATATGAATGTGGCCCGTGCCGGTCATGCTGCCCTGGTCGTCAATGGGGAGCTGATGGTGGTGGGCGGTCACACCAACGGCTTTGTTTCTTTATCCTCTGCAGAATCTTTCAGCGGCGGAAGGTGGAACCAACTGCAGATGACGTATCATCATGATGACGGCTTCGCCCTTCCTTTGCAGTCGGGCAAGGTGCTCATCGGCGGCGGTCATGAGAAGAACTTAGGCATCGGACAGAGTCATGAGGTGGAGATGTACGACCCTCTTACCCACTCCTTCGAGGGCTTTGGCTGTTTAGCCCTTAAAAGAACCAGGGCCACCGCTTTGGAGATAGACAGCGGGAAGGTGATCATTGCGGGCAACTGGTATCATGATGACGGCATTGAAGTGTTTAACGGGAAGGACAGTTTCTCACTGGTCAAGGAGGTTACAGTACCTCGTTGTTCGCCTTATCTGCTCCAAACATCCAACCATGATGTGTTGATTATAGGTAATACGGGATCAAAAGGGGAAACGATTGATGAGACCTTGATTGACCGTCTTTACGGGAAGTCGTTTCACGAGCCGCTGTTCGAGACCTGGCATCTGTTGAAAGACGATATTTTAGCTCCCATCACAAACTGCCTCATCAGTGATGAAACGAAGCATACCTACACCTATTTGTTACCCGTTATGAACCATAGCGGTCAGGTGGCCATCATAGAAGCGTGTGATACGGTATTCTCACTCCTGCCTACGGCTACAGCTGTTCCCATGAAAGGTCCGTGGGGAGGGATTCATTACCATGGAATGGTCATGACCGACAGACTGTCGAAACGGGCTTATCTTGCAGGTTTTGATGATGCTTACTACCTTAGGAAGAATGACAGTACTCGTCTGTACCTGCTCTGTATTGAGTATGACCAAAAGCCCTGTAAGCTGACACTTTATCATACCGATCCGCTACCAGAAGTGGGATTGGGCTCCTTTACCATCACTAACGATGGAAACATCGTTCTGACGGGTGGTGTACTACCGCAACGGAACAATAATTTTACACCGTCAAAGGCGGTCTATATGCTACTTGTCAACGGAAAAGATGCGCTTACAAGTAGTAAGAAGATGAGTTGGTGGTGGCTTGTATTGGCTTTGGCACTGGTGATTGTTGCTGTATGGCTGTATCGGAAGTATCAGACCCCACCCCTGGCCCCTCCCCTTGAAGGGAGGGGAACGCTGAGCGAAGGTAAAACCCTTGAAGGGAGGGGAACACCGAACGAGGGTGAAGTCCTTGAAGAAACCATACTGTTGAATCGAATTAGCGAACTGATGGAGAACGAAAAGCCATTCCTGAACAGTAACCTGAAGATTACCGATGTGGCTGCCATGTTACATACGAACCGCACCTACGTCTCCAACTGCATCAACAACCAAAGAAACTGCTCGTTTATGCAGTTCATCAATACCTACCGTGTGGCGTATGCCCAGAAGCTGATGAAGGAAACCGACAAGAAGATTCCAGAGATATGGTTGGCATCTGGCTTTGCCAACGAAACATCCTTCTTCCGCACCTTCAAGACCGTTACGGGCATGACGCCAAGTGAATGGAAGACCAACACTGAATAGAATCGATTCCTGTCGTAAAACAACTAGTTCCCACGCTGGAAATTATTTGTTCCCACGTTGGGAATAATTTGTTCCCACGTTGGGAATAATTTGTTCCCACGTTGGGAATAATATTACGATCTACTGATTTGTACGAATTGTAAGTAAGATTTGTACGAATTGTAAGTACTGTCATCCTTCTTTTCCCTTAATTTTGTAGCAAATTAAGTATAACAAAATTAACGAAGAAGAACATGAAAACAAAAAGATTGATTATTTCCCTGATGGTGCTTTGCTGCGCTATGGCAGTCAAAGCCCAGAACGATGTGGCCATCGCCACCTTGCAACATGGTGATAACGTGAGTGTGTTCAAAGGACCGAGTGCACTTGCCAGTGCACTTGCAGCAGCTGATGAAGGAGGGGGGGATGTGATTACCCTCAGCGAAGGCAGTTTCACGGCAGCTGATATCACCAAACCCGTTTCCATCTATGGAGCAGGTTTCGAGACGGACAATGCCAGCAGTACACTGCTGACAACGATCTCTGGTGACCTGACTGTAGGAAGAACTGATAATACGACATTGTCAAACGTCCATCTCGAAGGTTTCTATCTAGATGGAGAGTTTAAGGTTGGCGGAATAGAAATCACAGGACCGTTAGAGAATTTACGCGTTGTCAAAACCAAATTGAAATCAATGCTCGTTCAGAGTTCCAATTCAAACACCAGTTTCGACCAGTGTGTTTTTATGGGTATGATGAATCGTGGGAATGACAATTCTGCATACAAAAGTGTTATCGCTGATATGTTTTTCAGCAATTGTATCATGAATCTTGGAGCTTTCAGGTTTTATTCTAATACCGGCTGTTCCATCGTGTTAGACCATTGTATCTTCAATGCCTATTACAATTATCCTGGTGGTTTAAATTATAGTCCATTACAGGGTTCACACAACACAATATTGACACTTAGGAATTCTATTTACATTTATTCAAATTCCTCAAAGAGTCAATCAGATAGCTATCATTTATGGCCTTCTGGAACCATGATTAGTAACTGTATCTCGCAAGAACCTGACATAGTTAACTATGACAACTGCTTTCAGATGGGAAAAGATGGAATATTTGAAGATGGTGAAGATGGAACCTATTCCTCCGATCGTACCTACGTTCTGAAATCAGAGCTTTCCTCTTCATGGATTGGTACTGACAACACGGAGATAGGTATCCGTGGCGGCAACGGTTGGAGCAAGGTGCCCAGCACGCCAGTGGTGAAGAACCTGAGTGTGACGCCAAGTGGCACGAACCTGAATGTGAGTTACGAGGCGGAGGTGAGATAGTTCATAGTTAATAATTCATAGTTAAAAGTTATATGGATAAGATAAGGATTCTCTTGATGGCAGTGGTTGCCATGATCAGCATGACAGTATTGGCGGAGGATGAGAAGAGCATCGTAGAGCGTGAGTATTGGTTCGATAACGATGTCAGTACGCTCCAGACACTTGATGCTGTTACGACAGCCGTAGATATATCAGCCCTATCTCAAGGTTTGCATTCCTTTACCATTCGAGTGAAGGACTCTAAGGGCTTTTGGAGCTGTCCGATGACCAAATATTTCGTGGTGAAGCCAACACCCACCACCACTACGGTGGCTGCCTGCGAGTATTGGTTCGATAACGATGTGGCAAACAGCAAAACGTTGGGCGAGTCGGTGGCAACGGTTGAAATGAGCGGTCTGAACCAAGGACTGCATGCCTTCACCATGCGGGTGAAGAACGATGCCGGTGTGTGGAGCAGTACGATGACGAAGTATTTCATCGTGCCTGGAGCTGCAATGATAGAAGGCGGCCTGACCGTCTCGCGCTACCTGTATTGGATCGATGATGACGAGGTAGTGACAGGAACACTGTCTTCACAGAGTGACATCATCGCCATTGATATCAGCTCCGTTCCCGATGGCGAGCATACCCTGTCGTGGATGGTAGGCGACTCGAAAGGTGCGTGGAGTACTGTTTATACTGAAGCCTTCGTCTATGACAACCCCCTGTCGATCAAGACGGGGATCGATGGGGTAGGAACCGATGACCAGGAAGAGGAAACCTACGACTTGCAAGGTCGCCGGGTGAAGACGGTTAAGAAAGGCATCTATATCATCAACGGAAAGGTGGTGGTGAAATAAAAACGTTTTTGTTTTGCTTTTCTCTCACTTCTTTGTACCTTTGCGCTCAAAATGGAAACGGACGATGAGAGGAAAAGATAAAAGAGATAAAGGAATGCCCCGTGTCGGTAGGACATGGGGCATCCGTATTGGCATACTATTAGCTCTGGTGGGAGCATGGACAACCGTTCAGGCTCAGATGCCCGTGGATGACGGTACGCTGACCTTGCGCCCCATGTTGCAACAGTTGGGTGATCGACTGCTGAAAGGAAAGCAGGGGAGCATTGTGGCTATCCGTCCGGAGACGGGTGAGATCCTCTGTCTGACAACGAACTCCGCTCATGGCAGCGACGTGTCGTTGGCCATTGCCACACCCTATGCACCGGGATCTACCTTCAAGACAGCACAGGCACTGATGCTGCTCTCGGAGGGTATCGTTACCGCAGAGACCACCGTGGACTGTACCAACGGGTTCACCGATGGGAATATCCATGTGGGATGCCATCAGCACCGTTCGCCATTAGCACTGCCCGCCGCCTTGGCCGTGTCGTGCAACACTTGGTTCCTCTCTTCGTTTATGTCGATGCTGAACGATGATTTCGTGTATGAGAACCAGGAAGAGGCCATCACCGTATGGAGCAACTATATGCGGAGCATGGGCTTGGGGGGTGCTCTGGGAGTGGATATCCCCGGTGAGAAAGGCGGACTGGTGGCGAACGTGAACTATCTGAACCGTCGGTATAAGGAGGGATGGAATGCACGTACCATTCTGTGGGCGGGTATGGGACAGGGAGATATCACCATCACTCCTTTGCAACTGTGTAACTTAGCCGTGACCATTGCCAACCGAGGCTTCTTCTATACACCGCATATCCATCGGGGAACAACGGAGAAGCCGTTGGCGCAGCGTTACCTGCGACGGCACACAACCAAGGTGGCACCTGATGCCTACGCACCGGTGATTGCAGGAATGCGTAAGGCCGTGGAGAACGGTACATGTTCCAGCATCAATACCACTTATCCCATCTGTGGGAAAACGGGAACGGTGGAGAATGCAGGGAAAGACCATTCTGCCTTTATCGGCTTCGCACCGATGAACGATCCGAAGATCGCGGTGGCTGTGTATGTGGAGCATGGTGGCTTCGGAGCCGATCTGGCCGCACCGATGGCAGGACTGATCATTGAGGCCTATCTGAAAGGCTCCCTCTCCGCAACGTCACAGGCAAAGGCTAAGCGGATAGAGGGAAAGGTCACCCTTCAATTGAAATGATTTTTCAAAATGGCTTTTTTCGATAATTCGATTATTCGATATAACGTTATAACGATATAACGATATAACGAAATATCGATTTCCTGAAATAACGATATTCCGAAATATTTTCAACAGAACAAAAAAAAATGAATTTTTCTTTGTTCTGTGCTCACTAATCCGTATCTTTGCATCACGAAATGGATTCTTGAATCAATCAAAACAATTAGTTATGAAAGAAGTAAAAATCATCTTGATGGCTATCGTCATCTCTGTGTTAGCATCATGTGGGACAACCAGTACGGTGCCTGTTACCGGAAGAAAACACAAACTGAGTGTGAGCGATGAGTATGTGCTCAGTCTGAGTACCCAGCAGTATGCACAGTATATGAAACAGGCCAAGGCTTCTACCAACGCTACGAACACCGCCTTGGTGAAACGGGTGGGACAGCGCCTGGCAACAGCCGTGGAAACCTATCTGAAGAACAACGGCTTCGCCAACGAGGTACAGAACTTCGCATGGGAGTTTAATCTGGTGCAGAGCAATGAAGTGAACGCTTTCTGTATGCCCGGCGGAAAGATCGTGGTGTATGAAGGGATCCTGCCCGTCACGAGGGATGAGGCTTCGTTGGCCATCGTGTTGGGCCATGAGATCGCTCATGCCGTGGCTAAACATTCGGCAGAACAGATGACGAAAGCCAATAACTCCAGTACACTGGTGCAGATCGGCGGAGCCGTGGCACAGGCGATGGGCGTAGGACAGACGGCTACACAGTTGGGAGCAGCAGCCCTGTCGCAAGGTCTGTCTCTGCTGAACCTGAAATATTCTCGCGATAATGAGAGTGAGGCCGATCACATGGGACTGGTATTCGCTGCTATGGCGGGATACGATCCTCAGGTGGCCGTGTCGTTCTGGCAGCGTATGTCGGCAGGATCATCCAGTCAGACAGCCGAGTGGCTGAGCAGTCACCCCTCTGACGAGAAGCGTATCGCCGATATCCAACGCCACATGCCGGAGGCTTTGTCATACTACAAGCCCGCGGGAACTACGACGACCGCCAAGAAGAGTACGAAGGCTACGAAGACGGTGAGTGTGTCGTCGCTGAAAAAGAAAAAGTAAGAAAGACTTTACTGAAAAGGACGTGGTATGGGTTTCTTCCGACTGCTTATCGCTCCTCCCCGTCCCTCTGCACTGACGGACATGCCGGCCACGGTGAACCGCTTCCTGTGCAGGAAGGGATATACGGCGATTACGCTCTTCGGACAGCTCTTCACCCGGGAGGAGGCGTCGGCTGAACGACTGAACAGAAAATACGATGCTCTGAAGAATCATGAGATGATCCACCTGCGACAGGCACAGGATACGGGGAACTCCTGGTATCTTTTCTACCTGCGGTATATGTGGTACTCGCTGCTTGCCCTGCGCTTCTTTCGGAAACAGCGCAATGCGGCCTATTACCTGAACCCCTTCGAGATAGAAGCTTACGGACACATGTTCGACCTGCACTATCTTGAACGCACGGGGGGAAAGGCTTCCGAATGGCGGAAATTTGCTAAGATGTCATTGGCAGCACGGCTGCGGTATATCCGTAAGAACAACATCGGACTATAAGGAAAAGCCCACAAAAAGAACACTTTGCAAACTTTTGCGAACCGTTTTTTTATTTGCGAATTATTGCGAACCCGTTTTCTTGGCGGGTTCGTTTTTTTGTCTTATCTTTGCATCAAAATCATTGAGTAAATGGATCAGATACTGTTGACGATATTGACACAGCGAGAATTGTTTCTCCTCGTTCTGGGCACTATCACCTATGTGGCCTTATTCGTAGTAGCCGTGCAGAACAGTCGGAGGAAAATCTTGATGTTAGAGGAACGACTCAAAAAGGTACGTGCGATGCAGGAGGAACAACAGGCACAAGACCGGCAACATATCGAGGCCAACAAAAAGAAGATGGCTGAGTTGGAGAGTCTGATAGAGAAACTTGATGATGAGAACTCCATGCTGCGGCTGGAACTGGAAGAGAAAAAGGCTCGCCTTCTATATAATAATAAGGTGGCGATGATCGAACGTGAGAAACGTCGACAGGCCGAGACCATCATCTTCGGTTCCGATATTTACCAGCGGATACAACGCTGCATCGATCAAGGAAAGAGTCTGACACAGACAGACTGGAAGGAACTGATGCAGTTGGTGGATAGTATATACACTGGGTTTACGGAGAAGTTGTACAGCCTTTACCACCTGTCTGCACAAGACTACAATGTGAGTCTGCTGACCAAAGTACGTATCCCACCGAGGGACATCGCCGTGCTTACGGCCCATTCCAAAGAAAGTGTGGCATCTACGCGGAGCAGACTCTATCAGAAAGTGTTTGGAAAGAAAGGATCCTCGAAAGACTGGGATGACTTCATCATTGGACTCTAAGATCAATATTATTAATTATCAAATACGAATGGATATGATTGAATACTTATCACAACACTTATGGCAGATGTGGGCGGTGGTTGCTGTGCTCTGCCTGATCTTGGAACTCACGGCAGGTGACTTCTTTATCATCTGTTTCTCTATCGGTGCCGTGTTCGCTGCTGTCAGTGATCCACTCGGACTGGGTTTCTATTGGCAGATTATCGTTTTCGCTATCTTCACGCTCCTGAGCTTGTATTTTGTCCGACCCTTCGCCTTGCGCTATCTCCATAAGAACGAGGAGAACCGAGTGAGCAATGCCGATGCACTCATCGGACGACGGGGCAGGGTGGTGGAAACCATTGAGGCAGGAGGCTTTGGCCGCGTGGCTATCGATGGTGACGTATGGAAGGCCACAGCGAATATCCATGAGGTGATTCCTGTTGGTGCCTATGTCCGTGTCATCGGACGGGAGAGCATTATCATCACCGTAGAGCCAGCCAACAATTGACAATGATTCTTTTTTTAACAACTTAATAGATGTAATATGGACATTATGACTTATGTACTGATAGCCATCGTAGTATTGGTGGTTATCATCGCCAAGAAGGCACTTGTGATTATCCCTCAGTCGGAAACCAAGATTATTGAGCGTCTGGGAAAGTATTTTGCCACGCTGAATCCGGGTATAAACATTATTATCCCGTTTATCGACCGTGCCAAGGATATCGTGGTGTTGAACCGTGGCCGTTATTCTTACTCTAACACGATTGATCTGCGTGAACAAGTGTACGACTTCCCCTCGCAGAATGTGATTACAAAGGATAATATCCAGATGGAGATCAATGCCTTGCTGTACTTCCAGATCGTGGATCCTTTCAAGGCAGTCTATGAGATTTCCAACCTGCCGAACGCTATCGAAAAGCTTACACAGACTACGCTGCGTAACATCATTGGTGAACTGGAACTGGATGAAACGCTGACTTCGCGTGATACCATCAACACCAAACTGCGCGCTGTGTTGGATGATGCTACAGATAAGTGGGGCGTGAAAGTGAACCGTGTGGAGCTGCAGGACATTGTTCCGCCGGCAACGGTGCTGAATGCCATGGAGAAGCAGATGCAGGCTGAGCGTAATAAACGTGCGCAGATCCTGACATCAGAGGGTGAGAAGGCTGCCGAGATCCTTGCATCGGAAGGTGAGAAGACTGCCATGATCAACCGTGCAGAGGCTGCCAAACAGCAGGCTATCCTCCATGCTGAGGGTGAGGCTCAGGCAAGAATCCGTAAGGCTGAGGCTGAGGCTATAGCTATCGAGAAGATTACCGAGGCAGTGGGTAAGAGTACCAACCCGGCAAACTACCTGCTGGCACAGAAGTATATCCAGATGATGGAGGAACTGGCTAAGGGTGACAAGACCAAGACGGTCTATCTGCCATACGAGGCTACCAACGTGATGGGCTCCATCGGTGGTATCAAAGAACTGTTCAAGGGGGAATAATGATCCCTTGAACAGTCCTTGCACGAATTACATTTCTTTGAAAGCGGCTTGAATGTCAGCACGGGTGATCTCAATCAGTTCCTCGTTGCTGACATTCTTTGTCTTGGAGAGTCGGTTTGCCTGGCACTGGATGGATTTCTCAAAGAGATTGCGCACATAACGGGCATTGCCGAAATTGCGGTCTTTGTTCTTCACCACATTTTTCAGTTCTTCTTGTAACAAACTGGCTGCCTCTTTTGTTATGGTGTATTCGTTCTTGCGAAGATAGAGACGGAAAATCTCGTAAAGCTCAGTCTCATTGTAGTCGGGGAAATTGATGTAGCGGTTGAATCGTGACTGGAGCCCTGGGTTTGTGTCAATGAACTTCTTCATTTCATTGGTGTAGCCTGCCACGATGACCACTAACTTGTCACGGTCATCCTCCATGCGTTTGAGCAGGGTGGCTACGGCTTCTGCACCATAGTCTTGGGAGCTCTCACTTTGGGTGAGGGCGTATGCCTCATCGATAAACAATACACCATTGAGTGCTGAGTCGCAGACGGCATTGACACGAGGGGCTGTCTGACCCACGTATTTGCCGATCAGACCGGAGCGGTCTGTTTCTACCAGATGGCCTTTCTTTAAGATACCCAAGTCTTTATAGATACGTGCTACGATACGGGCCACGGTGGTCTTGCCAGTGCCCGGACTGCCCGTGAACACCAAGTGGTAGCTGAGCTTCGGACTTTTCAGTCCTTTCTGCTCACGCATTTTCTGCACTTTGACGAAGTTTGCCAAGGATCGCACCTCTGATTTGACCGATTCCAGTCCGATCAGTTCGTCGAGTTCCTTATAGGGATCGCCTTCCATGGGTTTGTTTACTACCATGCTGTCTTCTGCTGCTCCCCCTTCGGAACGGTCCTCACGGTCGCTGAACTTGTACTTCCTACCGCTGACATCGCTGCCGTTATCATCACTGCTGTCAACAGTGACATATTTCTCACTACTGCTTTCCGCTTCGTTTCCGATTACCATTGTGAAGATACCCAAGAAGATAAACACTGCACAGATGGCGATGATGATGATGGTGAGTTGCTTACTCGTGAATTTCTCTTTTAGAGCCATATAAGTTTGTTTTTAGTGATACACGATAAATAAATGAGATAGGGGATCAGATAACACAGCAGATCCCACCCGTCGTATGTGCCAGGCAATACCCCCGTCAGCTGGAGCAGTTCTGATGCAGCCCCGATGAGTGGAATAATGCTAGTTATTGCGAGACGTGTTTTGACCGTCTGTCCGTTGAGGAAGCAATCTGCAGTCAGCAGATAGGCGGCCGACCACAATGCGCCAGGCAGACTATAGACGATGAATTCTGGGAACCATGCGTTTGTCATTCCTTCCCTGATCCTGTCGATAATGGGAGAAAGTGCCAGATAGTCAGCCACATGGAACATCAGTAGTGTGCGAGGCCGGAACAGCAGGTAGGTTATTCCGCCCACCAACAGCAGCATGATACCCAGTGACAGTTTCAGTCTTTGCGTCATATCCCGTTGTTTTCAGTGCACAAAGATACGAATAAGTGAGCGAAAAGCCAAATAAATTTGAGCTTTACAAAAAGAAATTATTTTTTTATTTCCGAAAGGGGTATCACATTAGTTTTCTCAACTCTTCAGGTTCTGGTAGAATACCTTGGTATTCTTTAGGTACTACTGATGAAGTGCGATAGGTTGCCACTCCCATCGGCTTATTGATGTCACGGAATGCAAACTCAACAGTCTTTGAATCCCGGTCTTTACAGAGGATAATGCCGATAGAAGGATTCTCATAGGGAAGTTTTACGTACTCATCGAGCGCAGATAGGTAGAAATTCAGTTTACCTGCGTATTCTGGCTTGAATGTTCCCCGTTTTAGCTCAATCGCAATCAAGGCTTGTAGGCGGCGATTGTAGAACAACAAATCAATGAAATACTCTTTTTCGGATACGACAAGTCGATACTGATTACCCATAAACGAGAAATCACTACCCAGAGCCATGATAAAGTTCTTGATATTGTGAACAATCTGTTGCTCTATCACCCGTTCATCGGTTTCGTCAGGATCCTCTATATTCACGAAGTCAAGAAGATATTCATCTTTGAACGAGCGTAATGCCCTACTGCGCAAATCAGTATTGGCAATAGTTCTGGCGAAGTTGTTGGGCAAACTGCCACGCTTGCCATACAAATCATCTTTTAGATAGTATTTCAATTTTTCTTTACTCCAAAAACCTTCTGCACATTGCCTAATATAAAATAACCGCTGCTCTGTTTCTTTTGCACTAGCAAGTATCTCAGAATGATGTGAGAAACCAATGGAAAGGAATGCTTCAAGAGTTTCTGGTGGAAATTCGTCCGCTATCAGTGGACGAATTTCTATATGACCACTATCACCAACTGGAATAATACTCTTTTGTAAATCGTTCGCTGCCAGTGGACGATTCTCGAACACTTTGCACCAAGATTCATAGAATATACGCATACGCTTAATACTAGTTTCAGAGAAACCTCTTAAACCAGGTAATTCCTGTTGCAGTAATTCCGAGATTGTTCCAATAGCGTTGGTACCCCATCTTGCTGCTCTGCTTTGAATGGAAATATACCCACCTATGGCATAGTACAAAGCAAGCACTTCCTTGTTTACTAACCGTGCTGCACGATAACGACTTTCTAATATCGCCTCCTTTATTGCTCTTACAGCCTCAGCATATGCCGCTATTATTTGTTTTTGTTCCATATTTCTAAAACAATTTAGTTCCTATGAATAATAAGTTTGTAACCATCTATAGTGATTTTACCAAGTTTTTCAATTGCAGATTGTCCTAATAACAATGGGGCGTTTTGTTGTTGTTTAATTGTCGCTATTACATTATTTAAATGGAGGCCTCCAATTTCCACATCTTTTATATTAACAACGAGAACATCGGTAGTATTACCATCTGCTATCATTGATTTTCCTCTTCCTGTAATATCATTGTCAGAAAGGACACCCATATCTACTAATCTTTTTGCAAAATCAGATGACAAACTAATCGCTCCTGCTCCTGTATCAAAAACAAAATCAGCCTTCAACCCATTAATCTTACAGGGAACGTAATAGACGGAGTTCCTCTTATTCATTATCACTGTAATTGAAGAACTCATTTCCCTTCCTGCTACTTGCTGTCCGTGATATCCCTTATCATAATCTACAAGAAATTGTAAATCGTTTAAGATTTCTTCTGCAGCTTCATCTCCATTATCTTTAGCTTTTTTCATCCAATAAACAGCTAAATCCCCATCTTTGGGAGTTCCTATAGCATCATAATAAGCGAAAGCTAACAATCGTTGACCGTAAGCACATCCCTTTTCTGCAGATTGTTTATACAAAGAAAAAGCTTTTTTCTCGTCTTTTATCACACCAATACCCATTTCATATAAGAACCCCAGATTCGTCATTGCATATGTCTCTCCATTAGCTATAGCCTTCCTATACCATTCGATAGCTTTCTGTATATTCATAACAACTCCATAACCATTCTCATAGCATAACCCTAAATAGTTTTCGGCATTAGCATTCCCTTCTTGTGCTGCTTTTTCAAACCAAGAAAAAGCCTGAGTATAATCCTTATTGTTGTCATCACCTTCATAATAAGCGACACCAAGATAATAATACGCCTTCTTATATCCTTGGTCTGCAGCCTTTTTAAACCAAAAAATAGCTTGGGAATAATCCTTTTCCACACCCTCGCCTCGTAAATATGCAAGGCCAAGATTAAATTGAGCAGTTTTATTCCCTTGTTCCGCTGCTTTATGCCACCACTCTGCAGCTTTTGAATAGTCCTTTTTTACACCTTCCCCATTAATATACATTGTTGCCAAATTAAATTGAGCACTAACATGACCGTTCTCCGCTGCTTTATGCCACCACTCTACTGCTTTTATTGGGTCTTTTTTCAACCCTCTACCAGAATCATACATATTTCCTAAATTATATTGAGCTTTATCATAATCCTGTTCTGCAGCTTTGCGGAACCATTCTATAGCCTTTGTATAATCTTTTGCCACCCCATCTCCATCTCGATAAATACATCCAAGATTGTTTTGGGCTTCTAGTTGACCTTGCTCTGCAGCTTTACGATACCATTGTATAGATAGTGTCTTGTTTTGTTTTACACCAAGTCCCTCTCCGTACATAACACCAAGGTTAAATTGTGCGTCAGCAAGCCCTTGCTCTGCTGCTTTTTTGTACCATTCGAATGCTTTTAGGTGGTCTTTTTCAACCCCTAAACCATCGTCATACAGACTTCCTAAATTAAATTGTGCGTCAGCAAGCCCTTGCTCTGCTGCTTTTTTGTACCATTCGAATGCTTTTAGGTGGTCTTTTTCAACCCCTAAACCATCGTCATACAGACTTCCTAAATTGAATTGTGCATCAGCAAGCCCTTGCTCTGCTGCTTTTTTGTACCATTCGAATGCTTTTAGGTGGTCTTTTTCAACCCCTAAACCATCGTCATACAGACTTCCTAAATTGAATTGTGCATCAGCAAGCCCTTGCTCTGCTGCTTTTTTGTACCATTCGAATGCTTTTAGGTGGTCTTTTTCAACCCCTAAACCATCGTCATACAGAATTCCCAAATTGAATTGTGCTTCAGCAAACCCTTGCTCTGCTGCTTTTCGATACCAATAGACCGCTTGAGAATAGTCTTGGGGGACACTTTCCCCATACTGGTAACTGCATCCTAAATTGAATTGAGCAAGAACAGAATTCTGTTCTGCCGCTTTTCTATACCAATAGACTGCTTGTGAATCATCTTGACTTACACCTTTACCATTAGCATAACAATTTCCTAAATTATTTTGGGCTTTAGCATTACCTTGCTCTGCTGCTTTTCGGTACCATTGAACAGCTTGTAAAAAATCTTGATGTATTCCTTCACCATGTTCATAACAACGTCCAATTAAAAACTGCGCCTCAGGATCTCCTTGTTTTGCAGCATCTATGTATTTTACATAATCATTTTGCGACAGAGCACTTATTGTCATGAATAGACAAATGGTAGATAATAATACTCTTTTCATAACACTTTTTCCTTTGATATTTTGTTAAACATATCGTCTTCTTGCATACATCTTACTACGCCATTATATCCAGGAAACAGATGAGCGGCATCGCATCTATTACGCTTAATGAACATATATAGTTCAAAGACACTATTTTCATGAAGAGTTATATGATACAGATAGGGTTTAGAAGGTTCTCCCTCTTCCAACAGAAATTGTGTAATATGTTCGTCTAACGTCTTTTCATCCCTCCATGCGATATCTGGTATTAATCCCTTTTCTTTATCTTTTTTAATGGGCTTTTTTATTTCCCAGAAAGTAAGGATCCCCTTTTGAGCGCCTAGATTACCATTATCATGATATCTTGGATGGATAATACGCAATGGATTCTTTCCGATATGAGCTAATGCAACACGTTTGTCCATAGCCCAAATCTCTAATCTTTTTTCTTTTTTCTCTATGTTTACATTCGTCAACTTATAATGCCGCCTTAATACATCTAATTGTTTATTTATAGCTTCTTCTACTATATATTTCTTTGGTTGACATAGTCTATGGATGACTCCCATTATTGCAAAATAGATGGCAACATTCAAGTCTTGAGTCCAGTCTAAGAGTCTTGTCGGTACACCATGATGTTGAGCTAGAGTCGCAAGTTCATATAATTCTTCAGGTAACCATTCTCCTCTTTCTAATAAGAATTGAATACCTTGTAGTTTCCAAGGTATAACCTCACGCATTCTTTGTACTTCAGGTACATACAAATGATTCTCGTCACAAATTCTATAAAAATCTTCCAAATACTGGTATTCATAAAATGCTTGGAAAAACTCCGTATGTGCATATGCTATGTATTTCTCAGGAAGGTCTTTCTTATATCCATACTTCTCAAAATATGGAATGATTCTTTGTACAGAAGATAATAGCTTATACTCAGTAGAAGAATGACCTCGAAAAATGAAGTTATTATCAAAAATCTTATACAATTTTCCACCATAACTAATGTCATGAAGGAACTCTTCTGCTGTATCATATGACAAATCTTCTAAAAATGTCCAATCCTTTGTTATGATCATAGATTACATTTTTATTTCCACTTTGGATTACATTGTTTTCGATTGCAAATATAATAAATAATTTGCAAAACAACAAACTTATGGCAGAATAGCGTTAATCTTCCCAAATCCCTCGCATATTACAAGCTTTTTTCGTATCTTTGTGGCAAACTAAGAAACGAGATGATGAACGTATGTATTGTGGCCGGTGCCCGCCCGAACTTCATCAAGGTAGCACCGTTGATCCGTGCCATTCAGGGTGCGGACGATATGGATTTTCAACTGATATATGCTGGTACAGAGAAGGATCCTACCTTGGAAGGATCTTTGTTTGATGACCTGCAGATAGCGCGTCCGGATGTCTTCCTGGGTGTTGACAGCACCAGTCTGAACGAGATCACGGGTCAGGTGATGGGTGCTTTCGACCGTTATCTGGAAGAGCATCCTGCAGATGTGGTGGTTGTGGTAGATGACTTAGCCTCTACGATGGCAGCAGCTATTGTTACCAAGAAACGCGGTATTGTCTTAGCCCATCTGGTGGCCGGTACCCGCAGCTTCGACATCAAGATGCCGAAAGAGGTGAACCGACTGGTTATCGATGGCTTGTCAGACCTGCTCTTCACGGCAGGCATCAGTAACAATAGCATCACCAACCGTGAGGGAGCAGAACAAAGCAGGGTCTATAGGGTAGGGAATATCTTGATCGATAATCTGCGATTCAATCATGACCGTTGGCAGCGTCCTGCCATCATGGACGAATTGCAGCTGGAAGAAGGTAAGTATATCGTCTTCACCATGAATCGTAAGGCACTATTAGAGAACAGGGAGAACCTGAAGAAGATGCTGGATGCAATGGCAGAAGTAGGAGAGGGACAGGCAACAAGAATACCCATTGTAGCCCCGCTCAGAGGATTGGCCAAGGAGGTCGTTTCCTCCCTCGATCCTCATTTCATTGATGCAGCCTCCATCGCTTCACTCTCGTCCACTGGCCTTCCTCCTTCCTCCATTCTCCTTCCTCCCTTACCGTATTTGGAGTTTGGCTATCTCACCACCCATGCCATGGGTATCATCACGGATAGTGGTAATGTGGCAGAGGAGGCTACGTTCAACGGCATTCCCTGCATCACATTGAACAGCTATACCGAGCATATCGAGACGGTGAAACAAGGAACGAATGTGCTGGTGGGCGAAGATGCTGATCTGTTGTCTGCCGCCCTGCACGACATGGTGGGCGGAAACTGGAAGAAATGCAGTGTGCCCGATCGATGGGATGGTCGTACGGCAGAGCGTATCGTGCAGATTCTAAGAGATACCGTAATCACAAAATAACGATATGACGACACTATAACTCGAACTGGGCTACAAGCGGCAGATGATCGCTGTAGCCCTTGTTGTATTTATACCCCCGGTAGTTTCTTCGGGGCATGACCCCTCCGTATTGCTCATCTTCTTCTAATAGGAAAGGCGCATCATTGATGATACATTGCCGGAACGCATGGAGGATATGGCCTCCCACGAAGATATGATCGATGCTCTCCCACTGTCCTTGGTATTTGTAGGTCCCCTTTGCTCCATGACTGCCCCGTGCCGCTTGCGAGACATTCATCAACTGGTGACCGCGAAGGATTTCAAGAGCTTTACTGTCATAAGGGTCGTTGAAGTCGCCTGCCACCACAATACTCGCTTCTGGCGAGTTGTTACGGATGGAGTCGATGGTCTGACAAAGCCGGTTGGCCACAGCCATACGGTGAGGACGGGTAACCCTTTCACCGCCATACCGACTGGGCGCATGAACGACAAAGACATGCAGGGTGTCACCGTTGATCAGTTCACCACAGACATAAAGAATGTCACGAGTAGGACGCATCTCTTTCAAAGGAGGGATGCGAAGGGGGTAGTGGCGGATCATACGAAAGGAAAACGGACTGTACAACAAGGCGACATCAATGCCACGCTGGTCAGGACTGTCGGTCATCACATATTCATAACCTGCTTTGCGAAGTAGGGAACGGCGGGTAAGGTCGGTGAGGACGGTGTCGTTCTCCACCTCGCATAAGGCAACAAGATCGGGAAGAGCCCACCCGTTACCATCCTCCCCACATGAGATAATCTCTTGAGCGATATGGTTCAGTTTGTTCCAGTAACGGGTGCGTGTCCATCGTTTCAGGCTTTCCGTCGTATATTCTGTGTCATCTTTCACACTGTCTTTCTGTGTGTCGAACAGGTTTTCAGTGTTCAGTTCTACCAGTGTGAATATTCCAAGTATCAGATAGGTCAGGTGCATCATGGTTTTTCTATAAGGATATCGCGTTTTACGTTATTGCGTATCTTGGTGAGATAGGCTTTCATGCCTTCAGCATCTTTGTTGTCGATGACCTCTAACAACTCCTTCAGTTCTGTGCGGATTTGGGAGACCTGACCGCTGGTGTAGGGGTTGAAGAGGATTTCCTGTAGCAGATAGTCATCTTCGTTGAGCACCCCCTTGGCAATCTTCATGTGACGTTTGAACGTCGTGCCCGGTGCATCCTGGTGTTTCATCACGGCGGCGAAGACAAAGGTGGATACAAAAGGAATGGACAGGGAGTAGGCAACGGTCTTGTCGTGCTCCTCGAACGTATATTCGTAGATGTTCAGTCCTAACTTCTGATACAGGTCTTTGAAGAAGATACGTCCCATGTAGTCACCTTCGCTGATGATAATGGCATTCTCTTCACTCAGCTGCTGGAGGTTGGCAAAGGTAGGACCGAACATCGGGTGTGTGGAGACATAGCGCATCCCTGTGCTCTCGTAATACTCCTTTAAGTCGGTCTTCACACTGGCGATGTCGCTGATGATGCACTCCTTAGGCAGGTAAGGGATCACCTGTTCAAATACGGGAATGGTATATTTTAGGGTCACGGCATTGATGGTGAGCTCGGGCTGGAATGCCTTGATCTCTTCCAGTTGTGTGAAGCGCTGACAGTTATAGGTGAAGCGCATACGCTTCGGGTCTCTCTCATAGACTGCCACTTCATGATCGAAACTGAGCAGGTCGAGGAAGAAACTTCCCATCTTACCTGCTCCAAGTACTAATATTTTCATGATTACAATTTCTATTTACAGATTTTGCATATATGATTATCGGGGGGTACTGGGAACGAAAGGCGGGGGTACGACACGTCATCTCGTCCATCGTTCTCTCGTTATCAGGGCAATGGCCTTGCGTGCCTCGTCGCTGATGGCGGGGATGTTGTGCTGGTGCTCGTATGTCTCCAGCTCGTTGAGCGGCATGTGCCACATGTTCTGTGTGCTGCTCAGGGCATTGATGTCCTTACGTTTCTGCTTGAACTCCTCGTCGGTCATGTAGCCACGGTCGGTTACCCAGGCCTCCACGATGTAGGTCTCGTGGCCTTTGCTGCCTTCGTGCTCCCAGTGGTTGAGCGACATGACGTAGTCTTCTCTGCCCACCTGCCCTTCGTCGTTAATCCTGAACACTTCTACATACTGGTAGGCGTAATTCTTGTCCTGCCGTCTCTTAAGCAGTTTGTCCTGCCCGTTGCGCTCGTTGGCATACATCTGCGCCTTGGCACCGTCGATGGTGATGGTGCTCAGGCCGTTGGCATGAACGAGTTTACCGACGGTCTCGCGTGGATTAACAATCTTCCAGCAGTTCTCGCCGTCGGCCTCCTTGTTAATGTAATACCTCTTCTCCCATGTGCCGTCGGTGAGACACTCTTCGCCGGGTTTCGTTCGGATGGCACCCTTGGCCATGTCCTCGGCTCTCACTTTCCACCAAGAAACGTCCTTGAGGTTGAATACAGCGGTGGCATAGTCGGAAAACTTCACGCTCTCTTTCTTCTTCTGCACGTCCCATGCGTAGGGCACGATGCCGGCCACGAAGGTGCGCAGAGAGTCGTCAACGTAGGCATAGAAACGATAGTAGAGTTCGGAGTAGATAAGGGGCTTGGGCTTGATGACGAGTTCATCGAGGGAAAAGTCGTTATCGTCCATCGTGACGCGCCCATCGGTGAGGCTGTCAACGTTTACCCTTTTGGCCTTATAGGCCACATGGCTGATGGCCACGGTGCGCGCTCCCTTGATGTCTGGCAGCACGCCGTGCATGTCGGTGATTCCGATGAGCACACCGTTGGCATCAGTGACACTGGCCAGTGCAATGCCCATTCCATCTTTGTCGGTTACTTGAATTCTCTGAGCCTGTGCTATCATGGCACAGCAGAGTAAGGCGGCGGTAATCAGAATCTGTTTCATTTTAAGTTAGGATTTATTATTTGTTGATGATTTCCATTTGCTGACGGACACTCTCTTGGTGAACGGCTTCGAACACCACTTTCACGAATTCATCGTCCATGCCACAGAGCGCTCCTTGTGCTCCTCGCTTGTTCAGGATCTCATTGTAGCGTGTGGGCTGTAGCACCGTCATGTTATGTTCTTTCTTGTATTGGCCAATTTCGCGGCAGACACGCATGCGCTTGGCAAGGAGTTCCATCAGGTCGTTGTCAAGTTCATCTATCTGCTTACGTAACTGACTGATTCCCTCGGTAGTGATTTTCTCGTCGCGGATGACGAGCAGACTGAGGATGTAGTCGAGAACGTCAGGTGTCACCTGCTGCTTTGCATCGCTCCATGCCTTGTCAGGATCACAATGGCTCTCAACGATCAGACCGTCGAAGCCCAAGTCCATGGCCTGCTGGCAGAGAGGAGCGATGAGTTCGCGGCGTCCGCCGATATGACTGGGATCGCAGATGATGGGCAGGTCGGGAATACGACGGCGCAGTTCGATGGGGATCTGCCACATCGGCATGTTCCGATAGATCTTCTTGTCGTAGGAAGAGAAACCGCGATGGATAGCACCCAGTTTCTTGATACCTGCTTGGTTGATGCGCTCCAAGGCACCAATCCACAGTTCCAGATCGGGATTGACGGGATTCTTCACGAACACAGGGATGTCAACACCCTTCAGGGAGTCGGCGATGGCTTGCATGGCAAATGGGTTTGCACTCGTCCTGGCTCCGATCCACAAGATGTCGATGCCGTATTTCAGGCACAGCTCCACATGCTCGGGGGTGGCCACCTCGGTGGTGACGAGCATACCTGTTTCCTCCTTCACCTGGCGCATCCAGGGAAGGGCAGCCTCTCCGTTTCCTTCAAATCCACCTGGTTTGGTACGTGGCTTCCATACTCCGGCACGGAAATTATGACAGCCTTTCATTGCTAACTGGCGGGCTGTGGTCATCACTTGTTCTTCTGTCTCTGCAGAACAGGGGCCTGCAATGACGAAGGGGCGCTCATTGTCACTCGGTAATCTTAGTGGTTCTAATTCTAATTCCATCTTATATTGCTTTTTTGATTCTTTCTAATGCTTGTCTGATTTTTTCTTCTTTTGCACACAACGAGATGCGGATATAGCGTTTCCCGTTGCTACCGAAGATGAAGCCGGGGGTGATAAACACCCGCGCCTCATGCAGCACTCGTTCGGTCAGTTCTTCCACGTCATCATATTTCTCGGGAATCTTTCCCCAGAGGAACATACCCACCTGGTTCGGATCGTACTTACATCCCAGCACATCCATGATCTGTTCGGCATATTTACGGCGGCGGCGGTAGGTCTCGATATTCGCCTCACGGTGCCATTGTTCTGAGTTGTGGTAAGCCTCGGCAGCTGCTAACTGGATACCTCGGAACGTACCACTGTCGATGTTACTCTTGATCTTCAGGATCCACTGCACGAACTGGGCATTCGATGCTAACATTCCCACACGCCATCCGGGCATGTTATGACTCTTACTCATCGAGTTGAACTCTATACAGCAGTCTTTTGCTCCAGGCACCTGTAGCAGCGACAGCGGCTTCTCATTGAGGATGAAAGAGTAGGGGTTGTCGTTCACTACTACGATGTCGTGCTTTTTGGCAAACGCCACCAATCGTTTGTATGTCTCCATCCTCGCAGCACCACCCGTAGGCATGTTGGGATAGTTCGTCCACATCAGCTTGACCTTACTGAGATCCATCTTCTCTAGGCTTTCGAAGTCGGGCTGCCACCCGTTGTCTTCCAGCAGGTCATAGTTCACGATCTCTGCACCGAGGATCTTACTCAGTGAGGTATAGGTGGGGTATCCGGGATTAGGCACCAATACCTGTTCACCAGGGTTCACGAAGGCGAGTGTGACATGCAGGATACCCTCTTTACTTCCTATCAGGGGCTGGATCTCGCTCTGGGGATTCAGTTCCACGTTATACCAGCGACGGTAGAAGTCTGCCATGGCATTCCTTAGCTCTGCTGTTCCCATCGTAGGTTGATAGCCGTGGGCGGCAGGGTCGTTAGCCACTTCACAGAGTTTGTCGATGGTCTGTTGCGACGGTGGCATGTCAGGACTGCCGATGGCCAGACTGATAATATCCTTGCCTTCCGCATTCATCTGTGCCACCTCTTTCAGTTTCCTACTGAAATAGTATTCACTCACTAATCCTAATCTCTTAGCTGGCTCTATCATAATTTAAATGTTCAAAGTTCAAAGTTCAAAGTTTATAGTGATTAACTTCCCTTGTACTCTCCTAAGATTTTCAGATCCCTTGTCAGTGGGATGATGGCATCCACCGACTGACGGTAGCGGGTGAGATCGTTGTACATGACATCCACATAGAACAGGTATTCCCATTCACGACCGATGATTGGTAAGGATTGGATCTTTGTGAGGTTGATCTTGTAGAAAGAGAGGATGGCCAATACATGACTCAGCGATCCCTCCTCATGAGGTAAAGAGAAAACAATGCTCGATTTGTTGGCTTCGGTGAGCGGGCGGAGCATATCTGCCTTGTTTGGGTTCGACACGACAAGGAAACGTGTGAAGTTGTGTTTGTTGTCCTCGATGTGATCCTCTAAGACTTTCAGTCCGTAGAGTCTGGCGGCATCAGCATGACAGATGGCTGCCCATCCCTTGTGGTTCCCCTCGGCAATCATCTTCGCACTGCCTGCCGTATCTTCTGCCTCCACATTCTTGAAGGTGGGATGATTGCTGAGGAACTGGCGGCACTGCATCAGGGCCACAGGATGGGAATGCACCTCTGTGATGGTGTCCCAGTCGTCTTCGGGCAGGCAGCAGATGCAATGACTGATATGCAGCTTGTGCTCACCCACCACCGTCGTACCTGAGTCACGCAGCAGCTCGTAGTTGTGCAGCAAGCTTCCTGCAATGGTGTTCTCGATAGCCAGCATACCGATGGCCGTAGGGTCACTTTTCAGGTTCTCGAACACCTGTTCGAAAGTGGAGCAGCAGATCAGCTGAACCTGCTCATTAGGGAAATACTGATGGGCTGCAATGTCGTGGAACGATCCGCTCAACCCTTGTATGGCTATTCTCTTCATATCTTAAATGCTTCTAAAAAGAAACTCCGCTTTCACTTTGCTTGTGAAGCGGAGCCTTGATCCATTTTTTACGATTAATCAAATTTTCAATCTTTCACATACGGCTTTCCGCTTCACAGTTCCCTGCAAAGTAAAAATAAAAGTAATAGAAAGATGCAATTTGCTTCATTTTAATATCATTTTTATTGATTCGGGTGCAAATTTATAACAAATAATTGAAACGAACAAGCATTTTGCCATTTTTCTGCAAAAAATATTGCAAAGACACTTTCATTTGGCATCTGCGTGTCTATTTACCCTCTGGATATGCGAGGATATTCCACAATGCGTCGATCTTTGCCTCCGGATCCCATTTCCCGCCGAAAGTCCACAAAGCATTGATATTTTCCGGTCGGGGTTTCTGTTTTGACTCCTGCAGGTTGTTTCTCATTCAACTGTAGTCGCCGCCCTTGCGGTGCACATTGAACATATCTCTTCCACCGTACTACCATAGTTATTATATACGGTGAGGTTGGAGATGATGCAGTCGTCGGCTTGTCGATGATCACCTTTTCACGGTAGATACCATTCTTGATGAAGATCACATAAGGGGTGGGGGAGTTGTCGGGTGCTGCCTCGATGGCCGCTTGTATCCGTTCCCCGCTGTTCACCACGGCATCATATTGCTTCCCTTGGGTGTTGTTGACCGATTTCCATCGGGCATATTGACGATAGAGACGGGCGGGAGCATCACTATACCATCCGTATCCGTTCCTGCGTTCGTAGCCGATCTCGCTTAATGTCTTCCGTGGAACACCATCGCGGTCGCAGAAGAAAGGCTGTTCCGTATCGAAATCATAGTAGCGTGCCCATATCGGACCGGCCTGTGGGTCATTCACCACCCTGCGGTCGTATCTGCCGTTCTCAGCACGATAACTTTCCACGCGGATCCCCATGATCTTATGTGCTTCGAACCATTCCATCGCCCCATCCACAGCATCCTTGATGCGCTTGCTGGGGTGGGGAACCTCCATGAGGAGTTTTACTAAGGCAGCACTCTCGGAAGAGCAGTAGGAAGCCAGTTCAAAGGAACGTGCTGGGACAGGCTTCAAGGTGATATGATCGTGCTGTTGGCACCACACGGTGGGCTTGCCGTTGACCACGATCTGTGTGTTCAGGATACATTCAATACCTTTGTCAAAGGCCGATGCCAGCCGTTTCCTTGTTTTGGCATCTACGAGGTTCCCAAAGGGTTCCTTCCCGTCGCGGAGGTCACGGATCACCTGCATGGTCTGTACCATGGCATTGTCGTTATAGGTGATATGTACCTGATAGCCGCGGTTCTCAGGCCAGAACTGGGGCCATCCCCCGTTCTTGTATTGTCCGCTGAGCATAAACTCAAGACCTTTCAGGAATGCCTCTTTATATCTTTTTATGTCAGTTTTGTCGGATGACTTGTTCTCTGCCGACAGGACATTGTAGAGTCGGGCCAAATAGGTCATCTCTGTTATCGTTGCATCATTGTCGGTGGTGGAGTCGTTGCGCTTCTTTTTGTCTGCAAGGACGATCTCTTTTTCCTCTCCCAGTTCACGATGGATCGGCAGGTTCTTGGGCCATCCGCCGGTATTGCGTTGGTAGATCAACACATTCTCAGCGATTCTCCGTGCCTCGGGAGTCTTGAAGAAGTCATCCGGGTAGCTCCTCGCTATTTGTTTCCATTCCCGGGAAGTATAACTATAGTCGCGATGTCCTGCCAATTGTTGTGCCACGGCAATGGAGGAAACCATGACCATACAGAACGTGAAGAGGATTTTTTTCGTTATCATAAGCAATGGATTAGCTATACAAAGAACGTCCCAGATAAGAGGATGTAATCATGTAACCCCATGAAATGTGGAAATGTTAAAAATGATGATTTATTTTGACAAACCACCTCTCCAGATTTGCTCGATTGCCATCAACTGATACTTTGGTTGCAAAGAAGCCCTGTTTTTGGCATTTTTGCAAATGCTTGATAATGAGGATGTTGTGAAACAGCGCGCTTTTCTGCCTGAAAGTAAAGTCTAATTGTGACGCAAATAAAGTCTGTTTTGAGTGCAATTAGACTCTGTTTGGGTGGCAAAAAGAGTCTATTTACGCTTCAAAAACACTATTTTAAGTGACCGAAAACAGTATTCTTATCACTCAAAAAGACCGTTCTTACCTTAACGAAACACCGTTTTCGTTGTTCCAATATTCAAAAACACCCCAATCACCCCCAATTCTTCGTCCCTTTCTTCTCTCAATTGCCCGAAAAAGAAGTGTTAAATTTTAGCACTTTTTCTTGACAAACTGATTGTGTTGATTGTTGGGTTCTTCCAGGAAAAGAACTTACCCCATGTCATCATGGGAAGCGGTGCCGTGATTCTTCTTCTGATTCAATATTTCAAGGAAAGTGGTTAACTGAGGTGAAATAAGTGGAAAAATGCCAAATAAGAGTGGGAAAAGGGATTGCCGTAACGTAAAAATGACTACCTTAGCGGCATGATTCACAAGATGAAGAGATTATACCTGATGATCATTCTGGGGTGTGCCGTTCTCGGCATCAGAGCACAGGAGAAGGTCACCTCGGTCGTGGACAGTATCGTGGTCACGACAGATAAGGTGGTGACACCCGCTCTGGCCCCTTCACTCAGCAAGTCATTTGATAGCGACTCCCTCCATCTGCCCTTACTTACCTATCATGGTCAGATGCCCTATTTAGGAATTTACCCTTACATGTGGGGGAGCTATGCCAACTGGGCGTTACATCCAGGATTGAATATGAACCTTGGTGCCAGTGTCTTTACCTCTTTTGGGAAAAATGCTTACCATGGAGCAGGCTTTGAACAAGACATCACCTTGATGTATGCCCAACCGGTCACAAATCATCTGTCGTTGGCAGTGGGGGGATACCTGAATAACCTCTATTGGGCTCATGATACCTACCGCAGTGCGGGGTTGAATGCCGTATTGAGCTATCGTTTCGATGAGCACTGGGAAGCATACCTCTATGCGCAGAAAGCCTTGGTGAAGCCATCAGGCATCGGACGAGGCTTCTGGGGGAGAGGAATGCCGCTGCCACTCTATGACATCGGTAATATCGGTGACCGTATCGGCTTGGCGGTGAAATATAATTTCTCACCGAATTTCAGTATTCAGGTGAATGTGGAGAAACGCGACTACGGTTATTAAGACATCCATTTCAGTCGTAAACTGTTCAGTACCACACTGACACTGGAGAAAGCCATCAAGGCACTTGCCCACATCGGTGTGATCTGCCATTCCACGCCGAAGAGATAGGGGATGCCTGCGGCTAAGGGAATACAGATGATATTATAGATAAATGCCCAGAAAAGATTCTGGCGGATCATGCCGACAGTTTGTCTTGATAGTCCGATTGCTTCGGGTATCCGTCGCAGATCGCTGCCCATCAGTGTCACCTGTGCCACGTCCATGGCAATATCTGTTCCCTTTCCCATAGCGATACTTACATCGGCTGCTGCCAGTGCCTGTGTGTCGTTGATGCCGTCACCTACCATGGCCACATGTTTGCCTTGTGACTGCAGTTCGCGCACCAAATCCTCTTTGTCTTGAGGCAGTACCTGACTGCGATAGTGGCTGATGCCGGCTTTCTCTGCCCAATAGGCTGCAGCCTCGTCTTTATCTCCAGAACACATATAGATGTCAATCCCTTGCTCCTGCAGACTATTTATGGCCTCACGGGCATGGGGCTTGAGCGTTTCACGTTGTTCGAGTAGGGCACTGAGGGAGGTAGCTGACATGTCGTCTTTTCCACTCCCGGCATTCAGTTCTCCGTTGGGTATCGTCAGTGTTCCCGTCTTGTCAATGACCAGCGCATTGATATGGCGGATATTCTCCAAGGCTGTAGCATCTTTGATCAGGATATTCTTCTGTGCGGCTTTGCCGATGCCTACCATCAAGGCTGTGGGAGTGGCCAGTCCTAAAGCACAGGGACAGGCGATGACCAGTACGCTGACAGCAGAGAGAAGGGCTCTCGGTAACATTGAATCTCCGCCAAAGATCCACCATAATATAAAGGTAAGGACAGAGACGGCAAGTACGGTAGGAACAAACACCAGGGCAATCTTGTCAACAACACGTTGCACAGGAGCCTTGCTGCCTTGTGCCTCCTGCACCATGCGGATGATATTGGCAAGCATGGTATCCTTACCCACCTGCTGGGCGCGGAAACGGAGTGTGCCCCCTTTTACGATGGTGCCTGCATACACCTGACCGCCAGCTTTCTTGTTTTCCGGGAGCGGCTCACCCGTGATCATACTTTCGTCAATCCTTAATTCACTGTCCTCAGTGAGCACTGTTCCGTCAACGGGGATTTTCTCACCAGCCTTTACGATGATCACATCACCCTTCTGCAATGTAGCAATGGGCACCTCATCACCGGAATCCAAACGGGCGGTCTTGGGCGCAAGTCCCATCAGGGCACGAATAGCTGAGGCGGTACCGTTCTTTGCCCTTTCTTCTAACAATCGTCCCGTCAATACGAAGGTGATGATCATCACGGAAGCATCAAAGTAAGTGTTCCATGCGATGCCCCGACTGCTCCAAAGCTGGTCACCCCAGAAGGTATTCACGGTACTGAAAAGAAAGGAGATACCCGTTGACATGGCCACTAAGGTATCCATGTTTGCCATGCCGTGAAGCATCTGCTTCCAGGCATTCACAAAGAATTGCCTGCCACAATAGAGCAGGTTTGCCAGAGAGAGGATCAGCATAGTCTGGTTGGCAGTGTCTTTGTTCCCTACGTTGATCCATCCCATGGAGATAGCCATGACGAGGACGGCAAAGATCCATGAGATGATCACGCGCCGTCGCAGTTGCCGATAGGCATTCTTCTCTATCTCTACAATGTTGCGGTCTTCTTCCACCACTAAGTCATAGCCGGCCTTGATGATCTCGTCTTTCATCTGCAGGGGGGTGATGACAGAAGGATCATATTCCACTAAAACGGTACGGGCAGGGAAATTGACACTGGCAGAGGCTACACCTTCCAACTGGTTCATTTTTCGTTCCACATTGGCGGCACAGCCTGCACACATCATGCCGATCACGGCAATTGTTTTCTTCTCCATCGTTTCAGACAGGTAATTGTATCGTGTGCTTTATTGTGATTCCTTTTTCTTTTCTTTTAATAGCTTCTCACGTGCTTTCTTCTCTGCTTTCAAGCGCTTCTTTTCCTCCTTCAGACGTTTCTTCTCAGCTTTCGCTGCTTCCTTCTTGCGCTTCTTTTCGGCTTTGGCTTCGGCCTTACTGCGTTTCTTCTCAGCTTTCGCTTCCTTCTTGGCTACGGCGGCGTTCTCAATGGTTTCGCGCAGCATGTCCTTGTTGAAGGTAATCACCTGTCCGAGAAGTCCCACCGAGAGCAGTTGGTCCTTGTCTTTCACCCTGACGTGAGTCGTGTTGAACAAATAATAATTCTTCACTTTGAGCATGGAACCCAAGGTGCCCTCTATCGCTTTGTTCACCATATTCTTTCCAAAGCGTGTAATACCATTGTCGGCAAATCCCCTTTCCTCAGCTTCTTCGTCAACATATTCCTTGACAGCCTCCATCATGGCTGCCTTATGAGCCTTCTTATCGGGTACGGTTTGTGTCATCAGGATGGCTATTCCGATCACGATGACAAGTACTAATAGTTTCTTCATCTTCCTTTAGGTTTACATCAATTGACGGCGCAAAGATAGTCATTTTTTTGGTAACGCCATCATTTCTCACCAACTCTTTTATCTTCCTGCTGACTATTTCCCCTCTCGATAGGCCTGGGTGGTCATGCCTGTCATGCGCTTGAAATACTTACAGAAGAACGACGGGTTGGCGAAATTCATCTTTTCGGCGATCTCGGCTGCACTCTTGTTGGAATGGCGCAGCTCCACTTTGATACGCGTGATAATGGCATCGTCGATCCACTGCTTGGCGGCCTTACCGCTGACTTGTTTCACTAATGTGCTCATGTATCGGGGTGAGAGGAAAAGGCGCTGGGCGTAGAAGTCGATGTTGTGCTCCTGTGTGGCATAACGGCTTACCAGTTGGACGAAGTCGGTAAAAAGACGTTGTTCACGTGAGAGGGAGTTGCGGCTGTCGTTCTCATGACGGTTCCAGAGATAGTCGGCTTGCCACAGGAAAGCTGCCGCCAGATTGAGTACCACCAGCGGTGCTTTTTGTTCGCTGTGTATCATATTATATAATAAGGTGTGGAGATCTTCCACTTGTCGTAACTCTTCTGCAGATAAAGAGAAGCAGCAGTCGCGAACATGACCGTCCATCAGTTTGGGCATGTCATTGGGGAAGAGCAGTCTGACAATCTCGTCGGTGAGTGACAGTCCGAACCCCTGTATGTCATCAGAATAGCCATGAGCTTGTACGATACTGTTCTGACTCAAGAAGATGAGTTGCCCTGCTTCGAAACGATGCGGCGTCAGGTTCACGATAGGGGTGGCAGAGCCATGGGTCAGTACTATCACCCTCATTTCTGGTAACAAGAATGCTTCTTCAGACAGTTTCGACAGGAGCTGTCCAACGGGAGGATTCCGTGCTACGAGCAGATGTTTGGACAGATACTCGCTCATCAACTGATCCTGATTCATTTGAATGTTGTCAAAATCCAGCCAGTAGTTTTCATCTTTCAGAATCCTGCTCAGCTGACTCAGACTGATTTGTTTTAATTGTTTCATGAGATAATAACAATTTTGGATGCAAATATACGTATTTTTGTTATTATTCATGTCATGTTTGATAAAATTGTACAAAAAGAACATTATTTCTTCGAAAAGGATAGCAGGATTATGTGTTGAAAGCCGTATCTTTGCAACGATAAACAAAAGATGATCGATATGAGAATACTGACGGGTTTATTATTGATGGTGACAGCGTTGTCGGTGGCAAATGCTCAATCCACAAACGAGCGAAAGGAACAAGTCGTTCATACATTGGAAGAGTGCCAACAGGCTGCCGAAAAAAACTACCCACTGATTCAGCGGATGGATTTGATACGGCATACAACCGACCTGACGGTACAAAACATCCAGAAAGGGTGGCTACCGCAGGTGTCGGCTTCTGCACAGGCTACCTACCAGAGCGATGTGACGGCTTTCCCTGATCAGATACAGTCAATGTATCAGCAGATAGGCATTCGTATGCAAGGACTGAAGAAAGACCAGTATCGGGTAGGCATCGATGTACAGCAGACTGTTTTCGATGGCGGTGCCATGAAGAACCAAAAAGAGGTGGCTCGATGGCAGGGTAGAGTCGAGGAAGCACAGAACGAGGTCAATATGTATCCCATCCGAAAACAAGTGAATGAGATGTATTTCTCCCTGCTGCTGCTTGACGACCAGATTCAACTGAACCGCGACCTGCAACAATTGCTGGAAGGAAACGAAAAGAAACTGGCCTCGATGTTCAAAGGCGGGACTGCTGCTGAGAGTGATTACCTGAATGTAAAGGCGGAACGGCTGAACGTGATGCAGCAGCTGAACAGTCTGCAATCTCAGCGTCAGACGGTGGCCAGGGTGCTCAGTGTCTTTTGCGGCTTAGAGGTTAATGATGTGACGAAGCCTGTTCCGTCTGATGCTGTATCTCTACAGCAGGGAGGACTACGGCCGGAACTAAAGGCGATGGAGGCTCAGCTGCGTTTAACCGATGCACAGGAAAAGACACTCAACTCGGCACTGCTGCCCCGATTGGGTATCTTCGCTCAGGGATTCTACGGCTACCCCGGTTACAATATGTTTGAGGACATGATGCACCGTGGATGGTCTCTGAATGGTATGATCGGTGCACGACTATCGTGGAATATCGGTGCTTTCTATTCACGGAAGAACGACAAGGCAAAGCTGCAACTTGCACGACAGACAGTGGAAAACAGTCGTGAAGTGTTCTTGTTTCATCGTAACATGGAACAGATTCAGCAGAGTGAAAACATCGAACGGTATCGGAAACTGATGGCTGACGACGAGGAGATTATCAAGCTTCGCTCCCAGATACGTAAAGCTGCGGAGTCGAAACTGAGACATGGCATCATCGATGTAAACGATCTGCTACGAGAGATCAATGCGGAGAATGCAGCGCGTGTGCAGCAGTCTATGCATGAGATCGAAATGCTGAAGGAGATTTATGAACTGAAATATACAACCAATCATGAATAATCGTATGAATACAGGTAAGGTGATCTTAATCATGGCAAGTGCTGCGATGATGCTTGGCGCTTGTGGTGAGAAGGAAAAGGAGTATAATGCCACGGGCACATTCGAGGCTACAGAGACAACGGTCTATGCTGAACAGAACGGTACGCTGCTCTCTTTCAATGTCAATGAGGGTGCCCCGGTCGTACAGGGACAGGAGGTGGGACTTGTGGATACCACACAGATATGGCTGAAGATCAGACAGCTGGGAGCCACAAAACAGGTCTATCAAAGTCAGAAACCTGATATGCAGAAGCAGATCGCTGCCACTCGCCAACAACTGATCAAGGCGCAGCAGGAACAGCGCCGATATCAGGAACTGGTAGCAGATGGTGCCGCACCGAGGAAGATGCTTGATGATGCTAAATCCCAGGTGCTGGTACTTCAGCGACAGCTCGATGCCCAGGTATCCTCGCTCAATACCCAGCTCTCTACGCTCAATTCCCAACAGGCTGCTACTGATGTGCAGGTGAGTCAGCTGCGCGACCAGCTCAGTAAGTGCCATGTGACTGTTCCTGTCAGTGGAACCGTTATAGAGAAATATGTGGAGCAGGGCGAATTTGTGGCTACAGGAAAGCCGTTGTTGAAAGTGGCTGACACTGAGAATATGTTTATCCGTGCCTATGTAACCTCTGCTCAACTGCAGATGATTCGGGTAGGAATGAAAGTCAAGGTGTTTGCTGACTATGGTAACGGACAGAAAAAAGAATACGACGGAACTGTCAGTTGGATCAGCAGTCGGTCGGAGTTTACGCCTAAGACCATCGTGACCGATGACGAGCGTGCGGATCTGGTCTATGCCATGAAGGTGGCTATCAAAAACGATGGCTTTGCCAAAATCGGAATGTATGGGGAGGTGAAGTTTTGAGTGAAGAGTGAAAAGTGAAGAGTGAAGAGTGAAAAGTGAAGAGTGAAGAGTGAAGAGTGAAAAGGGAATATAAGATGTCGCTATGGATGCAATTGAAGTGAAGCATGTGGTGAAGTCGTACGGAAAGGTGAAAGCGCTGGACGATGTGTCGTTCTCCGTTGGCAAAGGGGAAGTGTTCGGGCTGATCGGCCCCGATGGTGCCGGTAAGACCACAATGTTCCGTATCCTCTGTACACTATTGCTGCCCGATGGCGGCGGAGCGATGGTGGACGGCTTTGACATCGTGAGTCAGATGAAGGCAATCCGCAGGCGTGTTGGCTATATGCCCGGTCGGTTCTCTTTGTACCAAGACCTGACGGTACGGGAGAATCTGGAATTCTTTGCTACCCTCTTTGGTACGACCGTTGATGAGGGATACGACAGTATTAAAGCCATCTATTCGCAGATAGAACGTTTCAGTGACCGGAAGGCCGGGGCTCTTTCTGGCGGAATGAAACAGAAACTGGCACTGTCGTGTGCCTTGGTACATAGTCCGAGTGTTCTCTTCCTCGACGAACCTACAACTGGTGTGGATCCTGTAAGTCGAAAGGAGTTCTGGGAAATGCTGGGTTGTCTGAAGGAACGTGACATAACGATCGTTGCTTCGACACCTTACCTCGACGAGGTGCGACGTTGTGAGCGGGTGGCATTCCTTGATCAGGGACATCTGCGTGGTATTGATACACCGGAAATCATCCTCGACCGTTTTGCCGATATCTTTAATCCGCCGGGCATTGAGCACAAACATGTTGAGTCTGTGTCTGTGGCAGAGACACAGAATCAAACAGAACCTGTTATCGAGGTACACCATCTGGTCAAGGCCTTTGGAACATTTCATGCTGTTGATGACATCAGCTTCAGTGTCAAGAGGGGGGAGATATTCGGATTCCTTGGGGCTAACGGAGCAGGGAAAACAACGGCTATGCACATGTTGACAGGATTGAACCAGCCTACCAGTGGGACGGGGACGGTGGTGGGCTACGATATCTGCACCCAGCATGAGCAGATCAAAAAGCACATCGGCTATATGTCTCAGAAATTCTCGCTCTACGAAGACCTGACCGTTGCAGAGAATATCCGTCTCTTTGCCGGCATCTATGGTATGAAGGATAAAGAGATAGCCCGTAAAACCGATGAACTGCTGGAACGTCTTCGCTTTTCTGAACACAAGAATGATCTCGTGTCATCGCTACCCTTGGGCTGGAAACAGAAACTGGCTTTTTCTGTGTCTATCTTCCATGAGCCTGGTGTGGTGTTCCTCGATGAACCTACGGGGGGCGTCGATCCTGCCACACGCCGACAGTTCTGGGAACTCATCTATGATGCAGCAGCCCGTGGCATCACCGTTTTCGTGACCACCCACTATATGGACGAAGCTGAATATTGCGACCGCATCTCAATCATGGTAGATGGAAAAATCAGTGCTCTTGGAACACCCGAGGAATTGAAACGCCGTTTTCAGCAACCTGATATGGACCATGTGTTTACTTATCTGGCCCGGCAGGCCACACGGTTGTCGGATTAATAGGTGAACGTCGTTATATCGAAACATCGTTATATCGAAATATCGAATAATAATAGAATCAATGAAACTGTTTATATCATTTGTCATCAAGGAGGCTCGTCATATTCTGCGCGACCACCGCACGATGCTCATTCTTTTCGGCATGCCTATCGTGTTGATGTTGCTTTTTGGCTTTGCCATCACCAATGATGTGAAGAATGTGCGCGTTGTGGTCGTCACGTCCCAGATGGATCACCAGACTCAGGCGGCTGTCGATCGACTGGCTGCTTCAGAATATTTCAATATCACGGCCACTGTCGGCACCAGTCAGGAGGCTGAACTGTTGATCCGTCACCAGAAGGCAGATATGGCAATCATCTTTGGCATGGATTTCGCATCGAAAAAAAGCGGCTTGCAGTTTATTGTAGATGCTTCTGACCCCAATATGGCCCAGCAATGGACTGCCTATGCCCAGCAGGTAATACTCAATTCTCAATCGTCGCTTGTCAACTCAAAGATGCTCTATAATCCACAGATGAAGTCGGCTTATAACTTCGTACCTGCAATTATGGGTATGCTGCTCATGCTGATTTGTGCTATGATGACCTCTATCAGCATCGTTCGTGAGAAAGAAAAAGGAACGATGGAGGTGCTGCTCGTCTCACCCGTCCGACCGCTGATGATTATCATTGCCAAGGCCATACCCTATCTGATACTTGCTTTCGCCATACTGATCTGTATCCTTTTGATGGCGCGCTTCGTATTAGGTGTTCCCTTGGCAGGCTCTGTAGTATGGGTCTTTGTGGTCAGTGCCATCTATATCCTGTTGGCTCTGTCGCTTGGACTTCTTATATCCAATATCGCTACCAGTCAGCTCATGGCCTTGCTGCTATCCGCGATGGTATTGCTCATGCCCATCGTCATGCTTTCGGGTATGCTCTTTCCCATCGAGTCGATGCCCACAATCCTACAATGGTTGTCTGCTATTGTTCCTCCCCGCTATTACATAGAGGCCATGCGCAAACTGATGATCATGGGCGTGGGCTTGGGTGAAGTGATGCGCGAAGTGATCATCCTGTCAGGAATGACCCTTCTCTTGCTGACCATATCGTTGGCTAAATTCAAGATTAGGCTGGAGTGATTCTTTTCGAGATGTTGAAACATCGAAATAACGATATAACGATATATCGATATAACGAAATAACGAAATAATAATTCATGAAAACAATTAAATATCTGATCCAAAAGGAGTTCCTGCAGATTCGCCGCAACCCGTTCCTGCCCAAACTCATCTTCATATTCCCTATCATGATCATGTGTGTGATGCCGTGGGTCATGAATCAGGAGGTGAAGAATATACGAGTCAGCGTGGTTGATAACGATCACTCCACTGTGAGCCGACAATTAATCAACGACATGAAGCAGAGTCATTATTTCCTCTTCCGTGGACTGCAGCCAACTTATGAGGTGGCTTTGAAGGAAATAGAGAAGAGCCGTACAGATATTGTCATGGTCATCCCGCAGAACTATGGAAAGACGGTAGAAATGGTGGTCAAAGGTCAACCTCTTCCTTCTGGGGGAACGGATGGGAAGATCCTGATCGCTGCCAATGCCGTGAATGGTACTAAAGGAGGTATCGGCAGTAGCTATTTGGCTCAGATCGTCAGTAACTCACTCCCTTTCCGACAGAGTGGGGATGTGGCAGGAACTGTTCTTTATCTCTATAACAAGCACTTGAACTATAAGGTGTTTATGATCCCCGCCCTTTTGGCCATTGTCATGATGCTGATGTGCGGATTCCTTCCCGCCCTGAATATTGTGGGTGAGAAGGAGACGGGTACGATAGAACAGATAAATGTCACACCGGTGTCGAAGTGGGCATTTATTCTGGCTAAACTCATCCCCTATTGGCTTATCGGACTCTTCATAGTCACGGTCTGTCTGTTGCTGGCGTGGGGCGTCTATGGCATCACCTGCCAAGGTCCGCTATGGCTGGTCTATCTGCTGGCTATGCTGTTGGCACTGTTCTTCTCCTCGTTTGGCTTGCTGATCAGCAACTACAGTAACACCTTGCAACAGGCAATGTTCGTGATGTGGTTCTTCGTAGTTTGTCTGATGTTGCTCAGCGGACTCTTCACCCCAACCCGATCCATGCCCGACTGGTCGTATGCCACTACATACATCAATCCCATGCACTATTTCATCGATGGGGTGCGCACTGTGTTTGTACGTGGCGGAGGCTTCAGCAGTGTCTTCCATCAAGTGCTGGCTCTTGTGGTATTCTCTCTTCTCATGGGCACTTGGGCCGTTTTCAGTTATAGGAAGAATACCTGAAAGCCCCATTATCATGGACTGATTTGCGTTAATCTTCCCAAAATACTTTGTGGCATCAGTATTTTTTCGTATATTTGCCCCCATTAAAGAAAACGGAATTGATCACCAAATAAAGAAATAATATGAAATTAAACGGAAGAAGAGAAAGTAGCAATGTAGATGACCGCCGTGGTATGACTGCTGGAAAAGCTGCAGGTTTAGGATTAGGCGGTATCGTGATGATTGCCTTATTTACCCTCATGCAGGGTGGTAGCATAGGTGATGTGATCGGCAACGTTGTGAGTACCCAGATGAGTCAGAGTCAGAATGTAACGACTCAGGAGGGGCAGCGTGAGTTTACACAAGAAGAACAGGAGTTGGCCAAGTTCTCCAGCCAGATCCTTGCTGGTACGGAGGATGTGTGGACGAAAGTGTTCCAGCAGATGGGACGCACATATACACCACCGAAGATGGTGCTTTACACTGGCAGGGTGCAGACCGCTTGCGGTGCTGGTTCAGCACAGGTCGGACCGTTCTATTGTTCTGGTGACCAGTGCCTGTATATCGACCTCTCTTTCTTCACCACTATGAAGAAACAGTTGGGAGCCGATGGTGACTTTGCCTATGCTTATGTGATTGCCCATGAGGTGGGACATCATGTGGAACACTTACTCGGTACGTTAGGTACTGCCCATAATGCCATGAGCCGTACCAACAAGGTTCAGGCCAATAAGATCAGTGTGCGCTTGGAATTGCTGGCCGACTATTATGCCGGTGTGTGGGCTCATTACGATAATGAGATGTTCGGTTCTTTGGAGGACGGAGACATTGAAGAGGCTATCCGTTGTGCACAGGTTATTGGTGACAACTATCTCCAGGAGAAGGCACAGGGCTATAGTCAGCCGGAATCATTCACCCACGGTACTTCCTCTCAGCGTATGCGCTGGCTGAAACGTGGACTGGAGTCAGGCAATATGAACGGTGGACCGCGTCTTGATATGAGCGACAGTGAGTTAGGTTCTTAATTCGCTTGTTCCCATCCGTTTTTACTATCAATGTGAGAATGACAGAGCTTCCCAATCTTTTATGCGGAATCTCTGTCATTTTCACATTGATATCGGAATCTGTACCTTCTACAACTACGTACGACTTCCTCAAGACTTAAATGATAAAATACTTTAAATACACAGTCGGTTATTCTTTTTTCTCCTTAATAATATGTACATTTGCACGATTTAAAAAGAATTAAGGTAAAAAAAGGATATGTTTGAGAATCTTAGTGACAGACTTGAACGGTCGTTCAAGATCCTGAAAGGCGAAGGAAAGATAACCGAAATTAACGTTGCAGAGACTTTGAAGGACGTGCGCCGCGCGCTGTTGGATGCCGACGTTAATTACAAGGTAGCCAAGACTTTTACTGACACCGTGAAGCAGAAAGCATTAGGTATGAATGTGCTTACTGCCGTGAAACCAGGACAGTTGATGGTTAAAATCGTCCATGATGAGTTGGCAGAGCTGATGGGCGGTGAGACAGTGGGCCTGAAGCTGGAAGGGCGTCCGGCTATTATCCTGATGTCTGGTCTTCAAGGTTCTGGTAAGACCACCTTCAGCGGCAAACTGGCAAATATGCTGAAGAAGAAACAGCACAAGAACCCGTTGCTGGTGGCATGCGATGTTTACCGTCCGGCTGCCATCGAACAGTTGAAAGTGGTGGGCGCTTCCGTGGAGGTTCCTGTCTATAGCGAGGAGGGTAACAAGGATGTTGTGGAGATTGCCAACCATGCCATCCGTGAGGCAAAAGCCAAGAATTATGATGTGGTCATTATCGATACCGCAGGTCGTTTGGCCGTTGACGAGGAGATGATGAACGAGATTGCCACATTGAAAGAGGCTGTGAACCCCGATGAGACCTTGTTCGTCGTCGATTCCATGACTGGTCAGGATGCTGTGAATACGGCCAAGGAGTTCAATGATCGCTTGGATTTCGATGGTGTCATTCTCACGAAGCTCGATGGTGATACCCGAGGCGGTGCAGCACTGAGCATCCGTACCGTGGTGACAAAACCTATCAAGTTCATCGGAACGGGTGAGAAAATGGAGGCTATTGATGCCTTCCATCCCAATCGTATGGCCGATCGTATCCTTGGTATGGGTGATGTGGTGTCCTTGGTAGAGCGAGCCCAGGAACAATATGATGAGGAGGAAGCAAGACGGTTACAGAAAAAGATCGCGAAGAACAAGTTCGATTTCAATGACTTCTTGGGACAGATCAACCAGATCAAGAAGATGGGTAACCTGAAGGATCTTGCTGCAATGATCCCTGGAGTGGGTAAGCAACTGAAGGATATAGACATTGATGATAATGCTTTCAAGGGTATTGAGGCCATTATCCAAAGTATGACTCCCAAGGAACGTTCTAACCCCGAAATCCTTAATCAGAGTCGCAGAATGCGCATTGCCAAGGGCTCCGGTACCAATATCCAGGAGGTGAACCGATTGATTAAACAGTTCGACCAGACTCGGAAGATGATGAAGATGGTGACTGGTGGTGGCATGCGCAACATGATGGGAGCCATGAAAGGAATGAAGGGTGGAATGGCGAGATAGCTCACAGTTAAGAATTCATTGTTCATAGTAGAATAGATATGCAACTGATTGATGGAAAAACAACGGCAGCAGCCATCAAGGCTGAGATTGCCGAGGAAGTGAAGGAGATCGTTGCCAAGGGTGGCAAGCAGCCTCATCTGGCTGCAGTTCTCGTGGGGCACGACGGAGGATCTGAGACGTATGTAAAGAACAAAGTGCTGGCTTGTGAAGCTTGTGGCTTCAAATCGACGCTGATTCGTTTTGAGGATACGGTCTCAGAGGATGAGCTGCTGGCGTGTGTTGATCAGCTGAATAAAGATAAGGATGTGGATGGTTTCATCGTACAACTCCCCTTACCGAAGCATATTGATGAGCAGAAGATTATAGAGGCCATTGACTACCGAAAAGATGTGGATGGCTTCCATCCTATAAACGTTGGGCGCATGGCCATCGGATTACCGTGTTTTATCTCGGCCACACCCTTAGGCATTATCACTCTGCTGAAACGGTATGGTATAGAGACATCCGGAAAGAAATGTGTGGTTCTCGGTCGCTCAAACATCGTCGGAAAGCCTATGGCACAGTTAATGATGCAGAAACAATATGGTGATGCCACTGTCACTGTGTGCCATAGTCACTCCAAGACCTTGAAGGATGAGTGCCGACAGGCAGACATCATTGTCGCTGCTATCGGACAACCTGATTTCGTTACTGCAGATATGGTGAAGGAGGGTGCCGTGATTGTGGATGTGGGTACAACCCGCGTGCCCGACAGCACCCGAAAGAGCGGCTTCCGACTGAACGGTGACGTGAAGTTCGATGAAGTGGCTCCCAAGTGTAGCTACATCACACCAGTACCGGGTGGGGTAGGGCCGATGACTATCTGTTCATTGATGAAGAATACGCTTTCCGCTGGGAAAAAGGAGTTTTATCGGTGAGAATGCCCATAGTTATGTCGATGAAACAGTATAACGAAATATCGGTATAACGTAGTAACGCTAAGAAAGCATAAGAATCATGACGGCAGAGGAGTATTATCAGCAGGGTAACAAGGCCCGTAAGCAGGGACTGTGGCACGAGGCCATCAACTGCTATATCCAAGCGATTGAACTCGATCCTGACAGTCCTGCGGTAGAAGCCAAGCGGATGCTGGATGACATCATGGCTTTTTATTGTAAGGATATGTATAATCCCTGATACTCAGGGGTGAGGACAATATGCAGTCAGACTTTCTTTCTGCAGATGTCACACCTCTTAATCAATAAGGTAAGAAGAAGAAAAAGGTGTTTTTCCTTTGTGCTTTGCACACTTATTTGTACCTTTGCACGTCAAAGTCATGCTAAGCATGTAATTTCTGGAATTATTGCATTAAACAAATACATTATGGCGAAAATGAAAGGTGCCATAGAGGTGAATACCGAAAGGTGTAAGGGATGCAGTCTCTGCGTCATCGCCTGCCCCCAGAAGGTAATAGCCCTGGCGAACAAAGTGAATCTGCACGGCTACCCCTACGTGGAAGCTGTCAATGAGGAAGCCTGTGTAGGCTGTGCCTCATGCGGCATCGTCTGTCCTGATGGGTGTATCACCGTGTATCGTAAAAAAGTGGAGGAATAAGCTATGGCTGAAGAGAAAAGAGAAGTTGTATTGATGAAAGGCAATGAGGCAATCGCCCATGCTGCTATTCGTTGCGGATGCGACGGCTATTTCGGCTATCCTATTACTCCGCAGAGTGAGGTAATTGAGACATTGGCAGAATTGAAGCCTTGGGAGACCACCGGAATGCAGGTGGTTCAGGCAGAAAGTGAGCTGGCCTCTATCTACATGGTCTATGGCGCAGCCGGAGCAGGTAAACGCGCAATGACCTCTTCAAGTTCTCCTGGTATTGCGCTGATGCAGGAGGGTATCACTTACATGGCTGGTGCCGAGGTGCCTGGCGTATTTGTCAACGTGCAGCGTGGCGGCCCTGGCTTAGGAACGATCCAGCCTTCACAGGGAGATTATTTCCAGGCAACACGCGGTGGCGGTAACGGTGACTATCAAGTGATCTGTCTGGCTCCGTCATCGGTTCAGGAGATGGCCGACTTTGTGGATCTCGCCTTTGAACTTGCCTTTAAATACCGTAACCCTGCCATGATTCTGAGCGATGGTGTCATCGGACAGATGATGGAGAAGGTGGTTCTTCCGCCGTTCAAACCGCGCCGTACGGATGAGGAGGTGATCAAGCAGTGTCCGTGGGCTTCTACAGGAAAACCCAAAAATCGTGACCGTGTAGTGATTACTTCTTTGGAGTTGAAACCAGAGGTGATGGAACAGCGGAATTTAGCCTTACAGGAGAAATACCGTAAGATCCAAGAGAATGAAGTGCGTTATGAGATGCAGCAATGCGATGATGCTGACTATGCGATTGTTGCCTTCGGATCCGCTGCCCGTATCGCAGAGAAAGCCATTGAGGTAGCTCGTGAGGAGGGTACCAAGGTAGGACTGTTCCGTCCGATCACCTTATGGCCGTTCCCCACGAAAGAGATAGCCGAACTCGCCAAAGGAAAGAAGGGCATTCTTGTCGTGGAGATTAATGCAGGACAAATGGTGCAGGATGTGCGCCTTGCCGTAAACGGTACTATTCCCGTAGAACAGTTCGGTCGGTTGGGAGGTATCGTCCCTGATCCAGAGGAAATTGTAAACGCTTTGCTAAAATTGAAGAATTGAATTGAAGTTGGGGAGAAAGAAGAACTTCAATTCTTCCATTCTTCAACCTTTAAATGTTAAGACAATGGATAGAAATCAAATCGTTCAACCAGAGAATATTGTCTGCAAGAAGCCTACGCTCTTGAACGACAACAATATGCACTACTGTCCTGGCTGTAGTCATGGTGTGGTACATAAACTTATTGCCGAGGTGATCGAGGAAATGGGCATGGAGGATAAGGCAGTGGGAGTGAGTCCCGTAGGATGTGCCGTCTTTGCCTACAATTATATTGACATCGACTGGCAGGAGGCTGCCCATGGTCGTGCACCAGCTTTAGCAACAGGTATTAAACGTTGTTGGCCCGACCGTCTTGTATTTACCTATCAAGGTGACGGTGATTTGGCATGTATTGGTACCTGCGAGACCATTCACGCCCTGAATCGCGGTGAGAACATCGTTATTATCTTTGTGAACAATGCCATTTATGGTATGACCGGTGGTCAGATGGCTCCTACAACCTTAATTGGACAGAAAACATCCACTTGTCCTTATGGTCGCGATCCGGAAATCCATGGTTATCCTCTGAAGATGGCGGATATTGCTGCACAACTGGAAGGTACTTGCTATGTGACACGTCAGAGTGTGGAGACTGTGGGTGCCATCAATAAGGCAAAGAAGGCGTTGAAGAAAGCATTCCAGGCATCGATGGATGGAAAGGGAAGCTCACTCGTGGAATTTGTCTCTACTTGTAACAGCGGATGGAAACTTACTCCGGCCAAGGCCAACGAGTGGATGAAGGAGAACATGTTCCCCTTCTACCCGAAGGGTGACCTCAAGGATACGACTGGTCAGTAATTGATAATTGATAATTGACAATTGATATGAAGAAAGAAATAATTATCAGTGGTTTCGGTGGTCAGGGCGTCCTCTCCATGGGAAAGATTCTGGCTTATTCCGGATTGATGGAAGATAAGGAAGTAACATGGATGCCGGCATACGGACCTGAGCAGCGTGGTGGCACTGCCAACGTGACGGTGATCGTCAGCGATGAGCGGATCTCTTCTCCCATTCTCAGTAAGTATGATATTGCAATCGTGTTGAACCAACCCTCGTTGGATAAGTTCGAGCCGAAGATCAAGCCCGGTGGCATCCTGATCTACGATGGCTTTGGCATTATCAATCCGCCGACCCGAACAGACATTGATATTTACCGTATTGATGCCATGGACAAGGCGGCCGAGCTAAAGAATTCGAAAGTGTTTAATATGATTGTGTTAGGCGGACTGCTGGAGGTTTCTCCTGTGGTAAGTGACAAGGGTGTGGAGAAAGCTCTTTTTAAGACATTGCCCGAACGTCATCATCACTTGATACCATTGAACATGGAAGCTATCAAGGCAGGACGAGAGATTATCGAGAAGGTTTAATATCATAAGAGGCGGACTAACAAGTTCGCCTCTTTTTATCATTCTATTCATGTTTTGCTTGTTTCAAATAGAAACTTGATGTAGTACAAACTGTACGGATGTCGTGCACTTTTTGTGCAGCCATGTGGTGCCACTTGTGCAAGTGTGGTGCACGCTTTGTGCAGATGTGTTGCACACTTTGTGCAGATGTGTTGCACACTTTGTGCAAAGGCCTTGCTTCGTTTGTGCAATCCTTCCGCGGCATTTCTGCGATCATCAGCTTTCGAAAACTCTCCTTGTTCCACTTTCCACAAAGGTTTAGTAAGTGAAACATACGAAATGGGAATCATCCTATATTATTGGTGGGAACAGATCGCGTGGAAGAGGGAGTATTCGAACTCCGGATTCATTTTTTCTAACTGACTGATGATGCCTTTCATATCATCGCGGTGGGAAGCATCTTCGAAAGGACAGTTCTTCAATTGTTGATGGAAACGATGTTCCTGAGCATATTCCTTCAAGAGATGTTCGCGGATGAGGCACAGCGGACGGATAAGGGTTATCGGGAACTTGTCCATTTGCATCATTGGCTTCATCGTGGCGAACTGTCCTTGGAAGGTGAGGTTCAATAAAGCCGTCTGCATGATGTCGTCTTTGTTGTGCCCTAAGGCAATCTTATTACATTGGTGTTCACGAGCCACCTCAAAGAGCTTCTTCCTTCTGTACCAGGAACAGAGAAAACAGTGGGTTTGCCGATGGTCGGTACTTTCATCGAAAGATGTCTCCGTGATGTGTAAGGGGATATTCAGTTTTGAAGCAAAGTCAAGGAGATAATCCTCGTCATTCTGGTAGGGGATATTAGTCATACGGACAAATGCCGCCTCAACTTGAAAACGGGGAACAAAGATTCGGGAGCGCTGGGCGAGCAGTTCCAATAGACTCATGGAATCCTTACCACCAGAGAGTCCTACCAGAATCCTGTCACCCGTCTCGATGAGACCGTAGCGTTTAAGGGCATCGTTGAACAGTCGTTTAACCTTCTTCTCTACCATGAGCTATACGTATTGCATGAGGATATCCCAGACGGCAATGATATGACAAACTGATCCTGCCAGCACAAAGAAATGGAATACGCTGTGCATGTATTTCTTCTTGTTCAGACTATAGAACGCGGCTCCCGTGATGTAGCATATTCCCTCGGCGATGATCCAGATGATAGCGGCAGTACTGACACATGCCACCAAAGGCTTGAAAGCCACCAAGACGGAAAGGCCCATCCCGATAAAACAAAAGGTCTCCACGTTGCTATGTTCTTTCAGACGAATAAAACTGATGGTGGTGCCGGCGATGGCACACAACCATACGAAGCAGAATAGTGCCCATCCCCAGTAGCCTTGTTCGCGCATGGCAATGAGAGTGATGGGGGAGTAGCTTCCCGCAATATGCCAGTAGATGGCAGCGTGATCGAAACGTCGCAATACCTCTTTGGCTTTCAGTCGTCGGGGCATTGCATGGTAGATGGTGGAGGTGATATAGGAACCGAGCATGCCGAAGAGATAGAGGATGACACCCGTACGAGCCCATCCGTCACCACCCTTGAAGCACCAGATCAAGAAAATGATGCCTATTACCACACCAAGCAGAATGCCCGCACCATGCGAACTGCTGTTGATGATCTCCTCTTTCTTGGTATATCTAATCATCTCTCCTCTTTATATCACTCCGTTTCTTGTTTTTGTCACGACTCACCCCTGAGTGCAAGCACAATGGCTCTTGCAGTTCTGGGAATCCAACTCAAACTCCTGAATCCCCCCATAGGGTGTGAGATGACGGAAACAATCATCTTCAGGAAAGAGTCCTGCATACACACCTGCACAGATAAGAACGCCGCCGTGTGCAAAGATGGCAACGTGCTTGTACGGTTGTTTCCTCAGCTCATCCAGAAAGTTGGCCACTCGGTCATATACAAGGCGATAACTCTCTCCATTGGTGGCAGTGAGATTCATATAGTCTTCATACCACTTGCGGATAGCGGGATCATCGCGTTCTATATCTTCATAGAGGCGGTTCTCCCAGTCGCCCATGTTCATCTCTTTCAGACGGTCATCAAGCACGGGGGTCTCATAACCGCAGTATGCGGCCAGCTTTCTGGCACGTGTCAGTGGAGAGGAGAACACCTTGTCGAAGACGGCATTGCCAAGATTCCGCTTGGTCTCTGCTGCTTCTTGTTCAAAGGTGGCGGCAACGGGTACATCGGTCCATCCATAGCATGTGCCTTTCGGAACATTCACGGATGTATGTCTGATCATTGTTACTTTCATGTGATTGATTTGAATGGTTCTGTTTACGTGGGTAATCTATATAGCTGAGCTGCTACGGTGAGGTAGAAGCTTAGTTCTATGAGCAGGAAAAGAGCGCCGCAGCAGTCACCTGTGTATCCGTGAATCTTTCTGTTCATGAGATAATAGAGGAAATACATCACGATACAAGGAATGAAGATCAGGAGATCCCAGCGCAGCAGACCGTATGTAGTACCTATATATAATAAAGGTATCATTGGCAGCATACCCTGAATGAACAGACTGATACCTGCCGGTACGCTCATCTTTCTATATACAGTATGATTCTTTGCGGTGTCCTCGGTACGGGCATAGGGAAGAAACATGATGATCTGTCCTGCCAGCATCTTGCTGTAGGCATCACCTGCCAGCACTGCCAAGGCTGCATATCCTGGTGTCACCGAGTAGAGGGCTGTGTAGAGCAGGGCAAGATAGAGGAATATGCCCAGTACGCCATAGGTGCCGATATGGGAGTCTTTCATGATGGATAGGATTTTCTCACGATTGTTCCCACCGCCGCCGAATCCGTCTAAGAAATCACACAATCCGTCTTCGTGAAGTGCACCTGTCATCAGAATACGGATGATTATGGCTGAAAGCAAGGCGATGGAGTAGGGGAACACCATACTCCCGAAATAGATGACGGCAGCCATCACCCCTCCAGTGAGCCATCCCACCAATGGCCAGTGTTCCACCACCGACTTGTAGCATTGCTGTGGCGGCTGATAGAGTCGCCAAAAGGGCAGGCGTGTGAAGAATATCATTGCAGCCCAGATCCGTTGCCACCATTTTGTCTGATCAATATTGATTTCCATGCTTCTTTGTGATAGGTCCTTTATTAAAAATACTTTGTGATTTGGGCATCTTTGAAGTTGTTCATCTCGTTCATCATCAGAACAGCACTCTGGATGATCGGATAGGAACAGAGAGCCCCTGTTCCTTCTCCTAAGCGCATACCTAATTGTAGCAGTGGTTCGGCATGCATCAGTGCGAGCATCCGTTTGTGGCCGCTCTCATCACCGCAGTGCCCGAAAATCATATAGGCGAGAACATCGGGATAGAGCTGATAGGCTGCTAAGGCACAGGCTGTCATGATGAAACCATCTACCATCACCAGTATCTTCAGCTCGGCAGCTCGCAGCATAGCCCCAATAGCTGCTGCCATCTCAACCCCGGCGAAGTACCTGATAGTCGTAGAAGGAGGAAGGGTGGTGGAAGGGGAGCTTTTCTCTTTCCACGCCGAGTAATGCTGTACGGCAGCATGCAGTATCTTTTTCTTGTGTTGGATTCCTGGGGTGTCAAGACCAGATCCTGCTCCGATACACTCATCTAAGGGTATCCGTCCGAACAGATGCATCCAGATACTGCTTGGTGAGGTGTTGGCAATGCCCATCTCGCCGATACACAGGATATTACAACCTTCATCGTAACAATCATCCACCAATGCCGCACCAATGTCTATGGCCTTGTCAAACTCCTCCTCGCTCATGGCCGGTTCATGAAGGAAGTTCTTTGTTCCGTTTGCAATCTTTCGGTTGAGGATGCCCGGAACACTGCTCAGGTCATGATCCACGCCTACGTCAACAATACGCAGTTTGAAACCGTGCTGTCTGCAGAACATGTTCACGCCTCCGCCGCCATGGGTGAAGTTGACCATCTGCTGCCAGGTTACATCACGGGGTGAAACACTGACGCCCTCCCGCTCAATACCATGGTCGCCGCCTAACAGCAGGTGACAAGGATGATGCAGCTCTGGTGACAGGGTTTGCTGTGCCATGCAGATTTGCATCGCCAATGATTCCAGCCTGCCCAATGAACCCTTAGGCTTGTTCAGGTTATCGATCTTGTCTTGAATCGCTGCTTGCAAGTCCTTGTCAGGCTCAACAATCTTAAATCGTCTCATTGTCTTTTCTTTCTTTTCTCACTTGATAGTCACCGCAATCCCGCTCACCATCAGAATAACCTGATCAGCTTTGCTGGCAACATATTGGTTCATCCAGCCTTCTAAGTCGGTAAACCGTCGTTGGATGGCATTATCGCTGACACCGCCACTGCCTATTTCGTTGGTCACGAAGATAAAAGTGGCATCCTGCTGGGTGAACTTGTCAAACTCTTCCTGAAGATTCTTCAAGGCATCTTCCACCGAAGGCTGCTCCCATTCGTTGGCTGTTCGGTCGAAGAAAAAGTTGGTGCACCAGAGTGTGATACAGTCAATGACCACCACCCGACCAGTAACATTGTGCCTGCTCAGCCATTTCTCTTCTTCAATGTTTGTCCACTGACAGCCTCTCCGCTCTTGGTGCTTGACAACCCGTTGGCGGAATTCTTCATCCCAGATATGTGCGGTGGCCAGATAAACGGGATGGTCACTCATTTGCAGAGCCATCTTCTCAGCCGTGACACTCTTTCCTGAGCGTTGGCCGCCAGTAATCAGTATGATTCTTCTCATTGCAGTGGCAAAGGTAAGCATTTTATTCCATAATGCGAAGTATTCGTCCTGTTTTTGCTTACAAATCATCTTGTTCCCAGTTTTTTTGCTTGCTAATTGTTGGTGATATGGCAAAAACTCCGTAACTTTGCAGACATTATATAAAAATAAGGTAAAAAGCGGATAAGCATCATGAAGCATCAGTTAAGGAGTGCAGTATGCACAGAAGGGCGCAGAATGGCGGGAGCCCGGGCGCTCTGGGTGGCCACAGGTATGAAACAAGAACAGTTCGGGAAACCGATCATTGCTGTGGTGAATTCGTTTACTCAGTTTGTTCCCGGACATACCCATTTGCATGAGATCGGGCAGATTGTCCGTGAAGAGATCGAGAAGATGGGTTGCTATGCTGCCGAGTTCAATACCATTGCGATTGACGATGGTATTGCTATGGGGCACGATGGGATGCTCTATTCATTACCTTCTCGTGACATCATTGCCGACTCCGTGGAGTATATGGTGAACGCCCATAAGGCTGATGCCATGATCTGCATCTCCAACTGTGATAAGGTAACGCCGGGCATGCTGATGGCTGCCATGCGACTGAATATCCCTACGGTCTTCTGTTCTGGAGGTCCGATGGAGGCAGGACGATGGAGAGGAGAGAATGCAGATCTTATCACTGCCATGGTGAAAGGTGCCGACCCTTCGGTGAGCGATGAGGAGATGAAGGAAATAGAACGGTGTGCCTGTCCTGGCTGCGGATCCTGCTCGGGGATGTTTACCGCGAATTCCATGAACTCATTGACAGAAGCGATTGGCTTGAGCCTTCCTGGCAATGGAACAATCCTTGCCACCCATACCAACCGCATCGAACTGTTTAAGGCGGCAGCCCGTCAGGTGGTGAAGAATGCCTTGGCTTATTACGAGGAAGGTGATGACAGTGTGCTGCCGAGGAATATTGCTACCCGTGATGCCTTCTTGAATGCTATGACTCTTGACATTGCCATGGGTGGCAGTACCAACACCGTACTTCACCTGTTGGCTGTTGCCCAGGAGGCAGGAGCCGATTTTACCATCAAGGATATTGATGCTTTAAGCAGGAAAACACCTTGTCTGTGCAAACTCGCTCCTAATACACAGAAATATTCAGTGCAAGAATGCGGACGTGCAGGCGGCATCCTTGGTATCATGAACGAACTGAACAAGGGAGGGTTGATCAATGGTGACACCCTTCGTGTGGATGGCATGACGCTGGCAGAAGCCATGGCCAAGTATGATATTACGGGGAAGAACGAAATAGGAAGGGGTAAGGATCATGCTACAGATATCTATTTTAGTGCTCCCGGTAACCGCTTCTCTACCAAGATGGGGTCTCAAAGTGAGTATTATGAATCTTTGGATACCGACCGTGCCAACGGATGTATCCGTGATCTCGAACATGCCTATACCAAAGATGGCGGACTGGCTGTGCTTTTTGGTAATATTGCCCAGGATGGCTGTGTGGTGAAGACGGCAGGTGTGGATGAGAGCATCTGGCATTTCGAAGGACCCGCTGTGGTCTTCGATTCTCAAGAGGATGCCTGTGAGGGTATCCTCGGAGGGAAGGTCAAGAGCGGAGACTGTGTGGTCATCACCCATGAAGGACCGAAAGGCGGACCGGGCATGCAGGAAATGCTTTATCCTACTTCCTATATTAAGAGTATGCATCTCGGTAAGGAGTGTGCCTTGATCACCGACGGACGATTCTCGGGTGGCACATCCGGACTGAGCATTGGGCATATCTCACCTGAGGCTGCCTCTGGAGGTAATATCGGGAAGATTCATGATGGTGACATCATCATCATTGATATCCCCTCTCGCTCGATCAATGTAAAACTCTCTGATGAAGAACTGGCAGCTCGTCCCCAACAACCTCTCAGAAGGCAGCGCACTGTGTCAAAAGCACTCAGGGCCTATGCCCAGAGCGTCAGCTCTGCTGATAAAGGCGGTATCAGGATTATTGATTAAATAATAGAAAAATCGTGATACAAGGAAGTCTGGTGAAACAGGAAAAGAAAAACTATGGCTAAGGAAAAGATAACAGGATCTGAGGCATTGATGCTGGCACTGAAGGCAGAAGGGGTAAAAACCATCTTTGGCTATCCAGGAGGCAGTATTATGCCTGTTTATGATGCGCTCTATGACTATACTCGAGGTGAGAAAAAGGCTTTCGATCATATTCTTGTGCGCCACGAGCAAGCGGCGGCTCATGCCGCTGAGGGCTATGCACGGGTGAGTGGTGAAGTGGGAGTAACACTGGTGACGAGTGGTCCTGGGGCTACGAATACGATGACAGGTGTGGCCGATGCCATGCTCGACTCTACACCGATCGTTGTGATTGCAGGACAGGTGCCTATTGCGGCCTTGGGAACGGATGCTTTCCAGGAGGTTGACTTGGTGGGTTTGGCGCAGCCTATTTCGAAGTGGAGCTACCAGATCCGTCATGCGGAGGATATCGCCTGGGCTGTAAGTCGGGCTTTCTATATCGCACGCAGCGGCCGTCCGGGACCTGTGGTGCTTGACTTCCCGAAGAACGCACAGACGGAGTTGGTTGACTTCCAGCCTCAGAAGGTGAACTTTGTACGTTCATACGTAGCCTATCCCAAGTTAGACGAGAAGGCTGTCCGTGATGCAGCTGAGATGATCAATCAGGCAAAGAAGCCCTTGGCACTCGTCGGACAAGGGGTGGAGTTAGGCAATGCTCAGAGTGAACTCTTAGCGTTTCTTGAAAAGGCTGATATTCCTGCTGGGCGAACAATGCTTGGACTGTCGGCACTCTCTTCCTCTCATGCGCTGAATGTGGGCATGTTGGGTATGCACGGCAACTACGCACCGAATATCAAGGAACAGGAATGTGATGTGCTGATAGCCATCGGCATGCGTTTCTCCGATCGCGTGACCGGAAATCTGAAGACCTACGCCAAGCAGGCGAAGGTGATTCATCTGGATATTGATCACAGTGAGATAGATAAGAACGTAAAGACCGATGTGGCAGTCATCGCAGACTGTAAGGAGTCCCTGCCTGCCATTACGGCACTGCTTCATCAGGCAAACCACAAAGAGTGGCGTGATTCTTTCAAGCCTCTCGAAGAGAAAGAACGTGAGAAAGTGATCGAGCCGGCCATCCATCCCACTGAGGGACCTCTCCTGATGGGCGAGGTGGTGAATGCCGTAGCTGAGGCTACACAGGGGGATGCTGTCCTTGTGACGGATGTAGGACAGAACCAGCTCTTTGCCACCCGCTATTTCCGCTATCCGAAGAAACGTAGTATCTGCACCAGTGGCGGTCTGGGTACCATGGGGTATGGTATGCCTGCAGCCATCGGTGCCACCTTTGGTGCCCCGGGACGTACCGTCTGCTGTTTTATGGGTGACGGTGGTTTCCAGATGTGCATCGAAGAGCTGGGTACTATCATGGAACAGCAGGCTCCCGTGAAGATGATTCTGATGAATAACCACTATCTCGGAAATGTTCGTCAGTGGCAGGATATGTTCTGGCAGCGTAGGAAGTCATTCACCAAGATGATGAACCCCTGCTATGAGCAGATTGCTAAAGGATATGGTATTCCTTATCTGGCAGTGGTTGACCGGAAGGATCTGCGGGCAGCTGTGGAGAAGATGCTTCAAACTCAAGGACCGTTTATCCTCGAATGTGCTATTCTCGAAGATGATGATGTACTGCCGATGACACCACCGGGAATGAATGTCGATGACATGATGCTCTCGATTAGTGGAAAGTGAAGAGTGGAAAGTGAAGAGTGAAGAGTGGAGAGTGAAGAGTGTGTAATTTGCTACCGCAATAGTATATGGAAGAGAAGAAACTATATACCTTATTAGTATATTCAGAGAATATTGCCGGTATCCTGAATCAGGTTACCGCCGTGTTCACCCGGCGACAGGTGAACATCGAGAGCCTGAACGTGTCGGCATCGAGTATCCCCGGTGTACATAAATATACCATTACTGCATGGAGTAACGAGGATCAGATCGTGAAGATTGTGCGTCAGATTGAGAAGAAAATCGATGTGGTGAAGGCGAACTATTTTACCGATGACCAGCTCTTTATCCGGGAGTCGGGACTTTATAAGCTTACTACACAGCATGTATTGGAGAATCCTGAGATATCACGAACCATCCGGCGTTTCGATGCACATATCATCGAGGTGAATCCCACCTATACGATCGTTATGAAATATGGGGTGACCGAAGAGATCATCGAACTGTTCCGTGCTCTTGATGCTTTCGGTTGTGTGCTGCAATATACGCGCAGCGGCCGAATCGCTGTTACCCGTGGCATGCAGGAGCAGGTGAGCGAATTCTTGGAAGAAAGGGAACAGCACGAACACAGAGAATGATAGGTACGATTGTCAATACCGCCACCATTATTGCAGGAACCGTCATCGGAACACTTCTGCATCGTGGGGTGAAAGAGCAGTATAGAGAAGTGCTTTATACGGGATTGGGCTTGGCATCGCTGGCTATCGGTCTGAATGCTACGATCAGTCATTTCTCTCAATCGGAATACCCGGTACTGTTCATCGTTGCCTTGGCCGTCGGTGGGGTCGTGGGAACGATGATTGACATCGATGGTCGCTTCAAACGATTGATAGACAAACTCAAGAAAAACGGGAATCATGGGGAAAACCGTTTGGCCGATGGTTTGGCCACGGCAATCCTGCTCTATTGCATCGGTCCGCTGTCAATGCTCGGACCAGTCATCTCTGCCCTGAAGGGGGATCACACCTTCCTCTATACGAATGCCACCCTCGATTTTGTGTCATCGATGGTGTTTGCATCTACATACGGCATCGGCATGATCCTCGCGGCGCCTGTGTTGTTTCTCTGGCAGGGTATGTTCTGGATGGTGGCCCATGTGTCGAGTACAGCCGTCAGTGATGCCTTGATGGCAGAACTGCTGATTGTGGGAGGACTGCTGATTACGGGAAGCGGATTGGCTCTGTTGAATCTGAAGGATTGTAAGACATTGAATCTTCTCCCTGCCTTGTTGGTACCAGTTCTTTGGTTCTTGCTCAAGTCCTTGGTATAAAGAAGTATCGGAAAGAATAAATTAAGTTATACCTAAAATCCGCAGATATTTTTTCGAGTGTCTGATTTAGCCCTTGCTTGTGACGATTCTGTCTGACTCTGGGCTTAGAAACGCTTGACATTACTTGTATGCAGACACCTTCCCCTTACCCCGTA
>Ga0256404_1000670_pt1 | contig 87815 bp, 84 predicted proteins | sample RumenRJG_01DNA_FD_185990 | JGI IMG/M metagenome (GOLD analysis project Ga0256404, IMG submission 185990) | Bovine rumen microbial communities from Lethbridge, Alberta, Canada - RJG_01 | ecosystem: Host-associated > Mammals > Digestive system > Stomach > Rumen | place: Canada: Alberta | collected...
AATCCAGAAAAAATAAAGAAATTATACAAGACCAAAAATGGAATTCTAACCTTTTTAGACTTCCAAATGCAAAACTGGACACAAAAACACATAAAAATTAAATAAGCCTATAAAATTTTACAGACTCCTTTTTTTAAATAATCTAACTCAAAATAAATTTTTAGGTTATCCAAAACTTTTTATTATATGTTTTTAAAATATTATATTTGTACTTGAGGTTTTTAAATGAATAATAAAAAAATATTTTTTAGTATTTTTTTAATATTTTTCTTTGTATCAATTGCAGCGGTTAGTGCAAATGATAACAGCACTGATTTGGGGAGTGTAATTGAAACGACAGATGATATTAAGGAAATAGATGTTAGTGTAGCTGATGCTGCAACTGTTTCTACCAGTGATGATGAGGAACCGGTGGCAGCTTCTGATGAAGATAACAAAGTAGGTTTGGACATAGAGGATAATGTTTATTTTGATGCATCCGCTAAAAGTGACGGTGACGGTACTAGCAAAAACCCATTTAAATATGTGACTCCGTCCAGGTTGCCATATGGATGTACAGCTTACTTTGCAAATGGAGTTTATGAAATAAGCAGTACTTGTAAGGCACAATCAAATGACGGGTCTGAATTGTTTGATGTTCCCACAAAAGTAACATTTTACGGTGAAAGTACCGATGGAGTAATATTCAAGGGTATTAATTCAAGTGCTGTTGCGTTCAAGGTTCTTGATAATTCAAGATTATATGCATACAATATGACTTTTGACAATGCTGTTATTGAAAATCATGGAAGATTTGAAGCTTACGGTGTTGTCTTTAAAAATGGAATTGCAATAGATACAACCGACTCATATTATAATTATACCCGTAACAATGCATTCGGGGGAGCAATCTACTCACCTGGATCCAATTATGCGACTTATGGGTCTGGAATGAAATCCTATTTAACATTACAGGATTGTATCTTCATGAATAACCGTGCAGTATATGGTGGATCCATTTATCATAAATATGGAAATACCATCATAAGAAACACCAAATTCATTGACAGCTATGCAAGCCTTTATGGAGGAGTATTGGCAACAGATGGTGGGGATATTCTTATTGAAAATTGTGAATTTGTAAACTGTCATGCTGCAGGAGATGCAGGTGGGGCAATTTATTCAAAAGTAACAAATCTCACAGTTAAAAACTCTAATTTCACAAACGGATATGGTGATTTTGGAGGGGCAATCTGTAATCTAAACTCTGATTTAATAATTGAGGATTGTAATTTCTATAATAACACTGCAAAACTTGAAGGTGGAGCAATTTACGTAATGTATGGTAATGTAAACATCAAAAACTGTAACATTACATTAAGTTCCGCTCGTGATGGTGGAGCAATCTTTGAAGATAATTGTACTTCTATCACCATCAAAAAAACTAATTTTGATAAAAGTTCTGCAACAAGATATGGTGGAATAATATTTTCAAACGGTCAACAAGTAACTTTAGAGGATGTTGAATTGGGAGAAGGTTCTGCCGCTGTTGGCCCTGCCATTTATCACCAGGACAAATATGATTATGATATTGGATATAATGCAGATTATGAATTGATGAGATATAACTCTTCTTATGCTGGCGTTTTACCTTCAAGATACGATTTACGTGAGGAAGGATACGTCACTCCAGTTCGTGATCAGCAAGGTGGAGGTAATTGTTGGGCATTTGCAGGAATTGCCGCATTGGAAAGCTGTATCTATAAGGCAACCGGAAAAAGCATTGACTTATCTGAAGAAAATGTTAAAAACTTAGTGGAGTTGTACTCTGCATACGGTTGGAAATATGATACCAACAATGGAGGACACTCTGAAATGACTTGGGGTCATTTAATCAGTTGGTTAGGTCCTGTTCTTGAAGAGGATGATGTTTATGATGACTATTCTACATTATCAACATTATTTGATGCAGTGATGCATGTTCAAAATGTGTATTATTTGCCTGTTCGTCAGAATGCGTTAGATAATAATGCAATTAAGAAAGCTATTATGGATTATGGTGGAATCAGCGTAGGTATCTATTGGGATGACTCTCCATTAAACTGGGATGAAAAGAACTCCGCATACTATTTAGCAACTTCAACCAAGGCTTATCCAAACCATGCAGTTTGTATCGTTGGGTGGGATGATAATTATAATAAAAACAATTTCCCAATGGGAGATATGGCCGACACCAACGGTGCATGGATAGTTAAAAACAGTTGGGGTAAAGATTGGGGTGACAATGGATATTTCTATGTATCTTATTATGATCCGGTAGTGTATGCAGTTGGAGAGAAGAATGATGTTTTCACATTCATTTTGAATGACACAGTCAAATACAACAGAAACTATCAGTATGATATCGGAGGAATGACTGACTTCCTATATCCTGAAGCTACAACAGTATATTATAAAAATACATTCACTGCTTTGGGAAATGATATCTTATCAGCATTTTCAACAGTATTTGAAATTGAAAATGATTATGAAGCAAAAGTATACATTAACAATGACCTGAAACTCACTCAAAAGGGACACAGCTTTGCTGGTTATGCAACTATTCCTCTAAACAAGGAATTCCAATTGACCGCAGGCGATAAGTTCACAATTGAAATTAAAGTTTCAGCAGAAAGCGAAGCTTGTTTCCCAATCTGTGAAGTTGTAACTGCAACCAGATTGACATATTCCGAAGGAATTTCATTCTTCAGTACAGACGGCAAGACATGGAAAGACCTATACACATTCACATTAGACAGGCCGGATTTCGATGACGGACACAGATATGCTTCTCAGGTTGCATGTATTAAGGCGTTTACCAGAAGCAACGATGTTGTTCTGGGAAGTTCCATTGTAATGAAGGACATCTCAACAGATGTTGGCAAATTAACAGAAATCAAAGTAACTGTTAAGGATGAAAACAATAAGCTAATAAAAACAGGTTACGTCACTTTTGACATTAACGGCAAAAAAGAAAGCGTTAAGGTAATTGATGGAACCGCTACATTAAAGACAACTTTTGATAAGGAAGGAAAAGTCACTGTTTTGGCTAATTTCGATGGAGGAAAGGATTATAAAAAATCTTCAACTTCTGCAAAAGTCACAGTTTTAAAAGCATCTGAGGACACAAACACTACTGTTCCTGAGGATAATCAGACTAAACCTACTGAAAACACTACTGTTCCTGAGGATAATCAGACTAAACCTACTGAAAACACAACACAAAAAGAATTAATAAAAACTGTTATTTCAGGAAGTTCCAAGTTTTCACGTTTGGCAGTTGATTATTCAGCTGGAGAAAGAGGAGCTTATTTCTATGTCGTTCTAAAAGATGTTAACGGTAAGGTATTGTCTGGTAAAACAATTCAAATTGCTCTAAATGGTAAACTTTACAAAAGGGTCACTAATAAGGATGGTAAGGCTGGAATTAAAATCAGCTTGGCTAAAGCAAACACATACAATTATGCATTCTCTTTCCAAGGTGACGATAAGTATGATGCTTCTAAAGTTTTCTCATCTAAGGTAACAATTACCAAAAAGAAAACAACAATTTCCGCAAAAAATAAATCATTTAAAGCAAAAACCAAAACTAAAACTGTTAAAGTGACTTTAAAGACAATTAAAAACAAATATAATGGAAAAACTTATCTTAAAGCTGGTAAAAAGCTCACTTTAAAGGTTAAAGGAAAAACATACACTGCAAAAATCAATAAAAAGGGTGTAGCTACCTTCAAGATTAAAATAACCAAAAAAGGTAAATACACTGCTAAAATCAAATTTGCAGGAGATAAAACCTATAAGGCAAGCAGCAAATCAATAAAAATTAACATTAAATAGAGGGTTCACCTCTATATTATTTTTTTGGTGATTTAAATGAAATTGACAAAGATTATATTATTATCGTTATGTGCCTTAATTTTAATGATGTCATTTTCGGCAGTGTGTGCTGAGGAAGTGGCTACAAATGAAAGTATAAGTTTTGATGATACATCTATTTATGAAATTGATGCAAGCGATGATGCGCTAAATCAAGATGAAGATAATAGTGAGTTGTCTTCAGGAAATACAATTTACATCAGCCCTGATGGAACCGGATCAGGCTCAAGTGAAACTGACCCGACAAATTGGAATGATGCTATTTCAAAAGTGGACAATGGTGGATCAATTCAGTTTTTAGACGGTAATTACACAAACATTAACGGATATATCTATAGGAGCATTGAACTGAAAGGAACCGGAAATTCAATTATCGATGCTCAAAAAGACGGAGGCTTTTTCACAACATATGCAGGCAGCACAGTCACCATAGAAAAATTGTCTTTCATAAACGCATACACCGGTGAAAAGCAAGGCAATCCCGATGGACCAAAAACAGGTTACGACGGTGAAGGGGGAATTGTTAATAATGGTGTTTTGATTGTAAAGAATTGCTATTTCGCATCTAATCAGGGAATTGGTACTGAAGGAGGGGCAATCCATAATTCAGGAACCTGTTATGTATATGACTCAACATTCTTTGGCAACGGTGGTAAAAAAGGCGGAGCAATTTACAGCGATAAGAACTCCAGACTATACATGTATGATTCAATCGTAAACAAATGTGTTTCACGTGAAGGCAGTGCTGTTCATGCAAAAGAAGCTTATGTTGAAATTCATAACTGTTCTGTTGTGAATGCTTCTGCTAAAAACGGACTGTTCTATGTCAAGAAAAGTACAATATATATTTATGATTCCTATTTCTTCAATTCAAAAGCAGTGGATGCAGCAGGTGTAATTAATATTGATAAAGAAAGTACTGTTGAGATTTATGGCTCAATTTTTGATAAGATAAGTTCTACTGGAACTAAATTATGGTTCCACAATGAGAATGGAACAGGTAACGGCGGTGCAATTGTTGTAGAAAAATCAGCAAAGAATGTGATAATTAAGGATTGCAGCTTCACAAACTGTTCCGCAAAGGGATATGGTGGAGCCATTTACATCCAATCTGCAACTGCAATGACAATTGATAATTGTACATTCAAGTCAAATAAAGCGGAATATGGAAATCATATCTACAGCTATCCTTCTCCTGCATTGCTAACAATAAGTAATTCTCTTTTTGAGATTGAATCTTCAATTGAAACCTCAGACATTAACAGCAGTGATGTTGAAATTGTCAAAATCAGCTGTGATGACGGTACAAACAATATATTAAACCCTACTATCTCAGTGTTGTTGGATGGGGATGTGAAAGAATCATTGACATCAGCAGATGTTACTTTTAAGGATTTGAAATCCGGAAACCATAATGTTTCACTTATTGCCAGCGATTCAAATTCCAATAAATACATATTTTCACAGGATTCTTCAGTTTTCAATGTTGCTGATGAAGATCAGGGTATTGTGGATACAGTAATTGTAGCTTCATCTAAGTTTTCAAGAAGTGCAGTGGATTACTATGCAGGCGAAAGAGGTGCCTTCTTTTATGTTGTCTTAAAGGATGTAAATGGAAACCGTTTATCAGATAAGTCCGTTCAATTCATTATCAATGGTAAGAAATATAATAGAACAACAAATGATGAGGGTAAAGCGGGCCTTAAAATCAGTTTGGCACAGGCCAAAACCTATACATGTTCCATTAAATTCGATGGTGATGAAAAGTATAATAAATCCAGTGCATCATCTAAAATAACAATTGTCAAAAAGAAAACAACAATTTCTGCAAGCAATAAAGTATTTAAAGCAAAAACCAAAACAAAATCCGTTAAAGTGACTTTAAAGACAATTAAAAACAAATATAATGGAAAAACCTATCTTAAAGCTGGTAAAAAGCTCACTTTAAAGGTTAAAGGAAAAACATACACTGCAAAAATCAATAAAAAAGGTGTAGCCACCTTCAAAATTAAAATAACCAAAAAAGGTAAATACACTGCTAAAATCAAATTTGCAGGAGATAAAACCTATAAGGCATCAAATAAAACTATAAAAATAACAATCAAATAGGGAAAATTATTGTCCCTTATTTTTTCTTTTTTTAAAAACATTTTTTTTGGATAATTGCTCATTTTAAGTAAACTTAAATATTTAGTCATACCTAAATATTATTATAATAATTTATTATCGATAATAATTTATTATGTGTGTGTACTAGAGGTGAGATTATTAAGCGAAACAATATATTGTTCATGACTATATTAGCTATTGCTTTAGTCGTGATATGTTTGGGTTCTGTTTCGGCTGTAGATGAAAATCAAACAGTAGAAACAGCTAATGAAAATTCACAATATATTGATGTTGTGATGGATGAACAAGGGGGAATGAGCGCTGATGATGCTATTGTGGAGGATAGTGATGTTGGTGTTTCAAATGAAGAAAATGTTTTGGGAGTTTCAGATAATCCAGAGCCTAAATTAGGTGCTGATTTGGATGTGTCTGTTGTAAATGGAACAACAGTTTCTGTGGATAAGCCTGTAACTTTTATATTAAGTGATTTTTCATCTATTTTTGATTCAAGTGAAGTTTACCTTCAATTTGAAGGTGAAGGGTACTATGATCATAAGTTGAATGAGAATTATGGTGTTGCAAAATCCACTGGTGCACAGTATACATTTGATGAAACCGGATCATATAATGTGAGGCTATTGGTGACAAGTTACGGCACAAGCTATTTCACTGATTATGTAACCATAACTGTAGAGGGGGATGAAACCCCTATCTCTGAAGGTTTAATCATTAGGGATAGAAACAATCCAAATAAGGATGTCATTACAATTGACCAAAATTATGACATGATTTTGGAATACAAATTGAATAAGCCTGACATGGACATTTCAACAGAAGAGATTATTTTTTATATTAATGGTGCTGAAGAATATAGAAATTCATCATTTACTGAAAACAAGTTCACTCCTTTGGGAACATTAAAAATTTCTGAAGAAGGCGAGTTTGAATTTAAGCTAGTCTATAAAGCTACCTTATCAGACGGCACAGTATATACTAAAGAAAGTAATACAGTAAAGGTTATTTCCAATATTCAGGAGCAAGTTAGTGATATAATTAAAATCAGGGATGCAGATTATCCTAATCAATCAACAATTACCATAAATGATGCTGAGGATAAGGTAACCGTAAGGATTCAATATTTCCTCGAAAAGCCAAGCTATTGGATTAGTGATGAGAAAATCACATTTACTGTTGGCGGTTCAACTAATGTGATTCAATCTCCTACTTCCGGTTCTTGGGTTGGTGCTTTCCAGTTCAGTTTAAATGAATCTTCGGAATTCACTATTAAAGCGGTCTACACCGGAACTGATATATTTTCACAAAATACCTATAATGAACAAAGTAATACCATTAAATATTCCATTAAATTCAAAGGGGATAAAGAAATCTCCATTTCCAATGGTGAAGTTGATTATGGAACAAAAGCGGATCTTTCAGTAACAGGTAGCGATGGAGATTATACTGTTGTAGTTGATGGAAAAAATTATGATGTAACAGTTGTTGACGGCACTGGAAATGTTGTCATCGATGTTTTAGATGCTAATACTTATGATGTGGAAATTATTTCAAAAGATGATGACAGTTTAAGAAACTCATCAACATTGAAAGTTAATCCTATAAGTCCTGATTTGAAAGTATCATCTTCAAAAAATAATTATGTGTACGGTGGATTGACCACCATTTCAATAAGCAAAAACGCAAATGCAAAAGGTGCAGTTAAAGTATTTGACGGCGAACAGGAATTGACCAACTTGAAAAATATAAAATTTTCAGCTGGAACACATACCATCAAAGCCAAATATTCAGCAGACGGTAATTTCCTTGATGATGAAGATGAGATTACAATCACTGTTAAAAAAGCTAAAAACGATTTGACATTAACTGTAACTAATGAAACATATCCTGATAGTGTGACAATTACTCTTAAGGCAGCAGTTCCTGGAACCTATGATGTTGTCATTGGTTTGGACACCTATAAGTTAACTGTAGGTAAAAATGGCATTGCAACCAAAACAGTTAAATTGATTCCTGGATCTTATGTTGCAAATGTAAACTATGATGGAAATGCTAATTATTCTGCAAACAAAGTAAAAACCAGTTTCAATGTTTTAGGAAATACCGTAAAATTAAATGCTACAGTCAGCTCCAAAACAATTGAATTGGATGACTCTGTGACCATATCATCTTCAGTTAAAGAAACTGATGCTGCTGGTAAGGTAACATATAAGTTTGATGACGGAACCAAGGATGTAATTGCAGATATTGGTGAAATTGTTTCCTACACTCCAAAAACCGTTGGAGAACATACAATTACTGTAAGCTATGATGATGGAATCTATGACCCTGAAACCTTGACTTTAACTGTCAATGTTAATAAGAAACAAAACAGGATTAAAGTGGATGTTGCTTCAGTTAAATATCCGAATAAGGTAACTGTAAAAGTGACTGCTGATGTAGCTGGAGAATATACAGTCAATATCAACGGTACTAAATATGTGGTGACTGCTAACGGTAAAGGCAAGTCAATTGCACTGGATGCCGGTTCATATTATGCAAATGTCACATATACAAATGACAAATATGCTGGAATTATAACAAACACAACATTTAAAGTCAATAAAGGTGTCAATAATGTTAAAATAGAATCAGAGGATGTTACTTTACCGTCTGAATCAATCATTAAAATCACTGCAGATGTTGCTGGCACATATACAGTTAAAATTGGAGACAGAACAGAAAATGTCAAAATCTCTAAGAATGGCGCATCTAATGAAATTAGCATCAAATTAGATGATGGAACCTATAAGCCGACAATTGTCAACTACATGGATAAAAATTATGATTTGAAGGTAAGCTCCAAAGAGTTCACTGTAAATCCATTGCCGATTTCAGCTAATTTATCCATCAGGGATGGTAATTATCCTAAAAATAGTGAATTGGAAGTTGAAATGCCGTATAATTTCCTTTTCGAATATTCAATTAACAGAACAGATTTAAAATATGATTCTGAAAAAATCATTATTTACTGCAATGATGAGGAATTTACAACAGTTGAAGACGTTTCAACAGGAGATTTCCATAATATCGGAGGATACATTAAATTAACCGAAGTGGAATCATTAGAGTTCTATGCGGTATGGCAAGGAATTGTAGATGGTGAAACATTCAGTCAAACAAGTAATAAAATTAAATTCAATGTAGTCCCGGCATCTTCAGATATGATTAATATTAGGGATGGTAACTTAACATTGCTTAGAACTATCGATGTAACAGTTGATGAAGAATATGCAATTTATATGGAATATATGATTAATAATCCGTCAATGTGGGCTGGAAACGGTGTGGTTCTCATTTATGCAAATGCCATAGATGATGATCATTTAATTGCGACTGTTTCAAGTGCCAGTAATGATGCTAATTATCATAATATTGGAGGATTGATAAAAGTTAATGAAACAGTAGATTTAACTTTTTATGCTGTTTACATGTATTCTGACGTATTTGAAGGAAATAATCAAGTTACTAGTTCTCCATTAGTTTACCATATTAAAATCAAGGAACCTGAAGAACCGACAAGTGTCTCTGTTAGTGTTAGTGATGTGACTTTTCCTGCTGCGGCTGTTGTTATTGTCGAGTCCAATAAGGACGGAGCATTTGTTGTTAGTGTTGGAGGTAAGTCATATGATGCTAATGTTGTTGATGGTGTTGCAAAAGTCAACTTGGATGTTTTAGATGCTGGATCTTATGATGTATCAGTTGTATCTAAGGATGATTCCAGTGTTAAAAATAGTTCTAGTTTTGTTGTAAATCCAACAAGTCCTGATTTGAAAATATCTTCTTCAAAAAATAATTATGCGTATGGTGAATTAACAACCATTTCAATAAGCAAAAATGCAAATGCAAAAGGTGCAGTTAAAGTATTTGATGGCGAACAGGAATTGACCAACTTGAAAAATATCAAATTTTCAGCTGGAACTCATACCATCAAAGCAAAATATGCTGCAGACGGTAATTTCCTTGATGATGAAGATGAGATTACAATAACTGTTAAAAAAGCTAAAAACGATTTGACATTAACTGTAACTAATGAAACCTATCCTGATAGTGTGACAATTACTCTTAAGGCATCTGTTCCTGGAACCTATGATGTAATTGTAGGTGAGGAGACCTATAAGTTAACTGTGGGCAATAATGGCATTGCAACCAAAACAGTTAAATTGATTCCTGGATCTTATGTTGCAAATGTAAACTACGGCGGAAATGCTAATTATTCTGCAAACAAAGCAAAAACCAGTTTCAATGTTTTAGGAAATATTGCAGGATTGGATGCTACAGTCAGCTCCAAAACAATTGAAGTGGATAGTTCTGTGACTATAACTTCATCAGTTAAAAAAACTGATGCTGCCGGTAAGGTAACATATAAGTTTGATGACGGAACTGATGATGTAATTGCTGATATTGGTGAAATTCTTTCCTATACTCCAAAAACTGTAGGTGAACATAGAATTACTGTAAGCTATGATGATGGTGTTTATGACCCTGAAATCCTGACTTTAACTGTCAGCGTTAATAAGAAACAAAACAGGATTAAAGTGGATGTTGCTTCAGTGAAATATCCGAATAAGGTAACTGTAAAAGTGACTGCTGATGTTGCAGGCAAGTATACAGTCAATATCAACGGTACTAAATATGTGGTGACTGCTAACGGCAAAGGCAAGTCAATTGCACTGGATGCAGGTTCATATTATGCAAATGTCACCTATACAAATGACAAATATGTTGGAATAATAACAAACACAACATTTAAAGTCGAAAAGGGTGTCAATAATGTTAAAATAGAATCAAATGATGTTACATTGCCATCTAATGCATTGATTAAAGTTACTGCAGATATTGCAGGCACATATACAGTTAAAATTGGAGATAAAACAGAAAGTGTCAACATTCCTAAGAATGGTGCATCTAGTGAAATTAGCATTAAATTAGATGAGGGCTCTTACAAGCCAAGTATCATTAACTATTTGGATAAAAATTATGATTTGAAGGTAACCTCCAATAAGTTCACTGTAAATCCTGAGCCAGTTGCTACTGTAGTTTCTGTTAAAGTTAATGATGTGACTTATCCTGGTGCTGCTGTTGTCACTGTTGAGTCTAATAAGGATGGTGCTTTTGTTGTAACTGTTGGTGGTAAGTCTTATGATGCTAATGTTGTTGATGGTGTTGCAAAAGTCAAATTGGATGTTTTAGATGCTGGATCTTATGATGTATCAGTTGTTTCTAAGGATGATGCTAATGTTAAGGATTCTACAAAATTAACTGTTAAACCAGCTGAAAAAATCAAGGACTATTCAATCACTGCTGAAGTTGCAAATGCCACTGAAGGAGAAACAAAGCTGATTGTATCAGTTCCTAAAGATGCCACAGGACACATATCCGTTAAGATTGGAGACAAGGTTTATTCAGCTCCAATTGTAAATGGCAAAGCGACAGTCGATTTGTCTGATCTTAAAGCAGGAAAACATAATGCTGAAATCACATATCCTGGTGATGAAAAGTATGCGAGCAATACCGCATCCAAATCAATTAGTGTAGAGGCAAAAGAGATTATACCTACAATAATATCTTCTGACATGACCAGAGGATGGAACAGTGGAATGGACTTTAATGCAACATTCAAAGATGCGAAAGGCAAACCTCTTTCAAATACTGAAATCAATTTCAAAATTAATGACAAAACATACAATATCAAAACAAATGAAATGGGTGTTGCTGTATTAAACGAGAAACTTGCAGTCGGAAATTATGTTGTTATTTCAATAAATCCGGTAACTGGCGAACAGTCCTCTAATAATTTGTCAATTGTTAAAAGAATCTTAAACAATAAGGACATTACAATGGATTATTATTCCGGCGTTTACTTTAAAGTGAAAGCTATTGGGGACGATGGTAAAGCGGCTCATGCAGGTGAAACAGTTTACATCAAGGTAAACGGTAAAACATATTCCTGTAAAACTGACTCAAAAGGAATAGCTAAACTAATTATCAGATTAAAACCTAAATCATACACAATTACTGCAAAATATAAAGGATTCACAACAAAAAATAAGTTGGTTGTAAAACAAATCTTAAAATCCAGTAATGTTAAGGTTAAAAAGTCTGCTAAAAAGTTAACACTCAAAGCTACACTCAAATCAACTAAGGGTAAGGCAATTAAGGGTAAAACAATTAAATTTATCTTTAAGGGAAAAACCTACAAGGCAAAAACCAACAAAAAAGGTATTGCACAGGTTGTAATTAAGAAGAGTGTACTTAAAAAGCTTAAAGTCGGTAAAAAATACACCTTAAAAGTTAGGTATATTCAGGATACCATTAAAAAAACAATAACAGTTAAAAAATAGGAATTTCAATTCCTATTATTTTTTTTCTTTTTTTAGATATTCATCCTTTGGTATGAATTTCAATGCTGCTGAGTTTATGCAGTATCTTGGGGATCCTCCAGGTCCGTCATGGAATAAATGTCCAAGATGTGAATTTGATTTTGTACTTCTGACTTCAATTCTTGTTGTCCCATGTGAAAAGTCCCTGTTTTTTGTAATTACATCATCTGAAATTGGCTTTGAAAATGCAGGCCAACCGCATTTTGAGTCGAACTTATCCTCTGAAGAAAATAGAACTTCACCGTTTACAACATCTACATATACACCATCTTCAAAAAAGTTATCATATTTGCCACTAAAAGGAGGTTCTGTCATAGCAAGCTGTGTTATTTCATACTCTTCTTTTGTCAAGTGTTCGAATTCTTCATCGTTTATTAAATTTAAATCAACATGACAATATCCGTTAGGATTCTTTTCCAGATACTTTTGATGATAGGCTTCAGCAGGGTAAAAACAACTGATTGGATAAGCTTCAATAACAATTCTTTTCTGTGTTTCTTTTTGCTTTGCCTTCAAGAAACTCAAAACAATTTCTTTTTGTTCTTCCTCTTGCCAGTATATTCCTGTACGGTATTGTGTTCCAATGTCATTTCCCTGACGGTTCTTGCTAAAAGGATCAATAATCCTGTAGAAATTTTCCAAAATTTTGTCTAAGGAAATTATTTCAGGGTTATATGTTACTTTAACGGTTTCGGCATGACCGGTTTTTCCGCTGCATACCTTTTCATAAGTTGGTGCCAAGTCCCTTCCGTTCGCATATCCAACTTCGGTTTGATTGACGCCTTTTAACCTTGAAATGAATGCTTCAACACCCCAAAAGCACCCTCCTGCCAAATATATAACTTTCTGAATTGTAAACATAGTTATTAATTTTATTTTTTACTATTTAACTAAATCGGAATAATCGTTTCCTACATAAAATATTTTTATTATGTGAATTATAATTTATATTATGCATTGGAGGAAAACTCATGTTTTACAGTACTATAATGAAAATTGATTCAATTGATAGATTAAGGGATATTAGGGATGCATTACTTGTAGAACAAGGTATTAATCCTACTCGTCAAGGTGAACAAGCAATTAAAGTTGTAGTTGAAAGAATTGACGAAATTCAAGCTACTTTGGATAAATCTGCTACTAAAAACAGAAATAGAAATAGATAAGTGATTTTTGTGATAAGACTGGTAACAAGTGGTAGGCGATTGCTTAGAAAGAGAATGTACAACGCTCCGCACAATCGCCATAGGAAATCCACATATTATCGTGAGAATAAGAATTTGACCAAGCCTCATCAGGAAGAATTCAGGAATATTTATGGGCCAAATATAAAGCGCAAAAGAAGGCCTAAACGTGAGGTTCAGGGCGGATTTAAAATGTCTTACAGATACAAATATTATCTGAAGGATGATATTGTAGAAGATGAGGTTGAGGAAGATTTAGAATAATTTTCTATCTTCTTATTATTTTTTATTAATTTTTTTTAGAGGTTTTTTTTATGCATAAGAAGGCAACTTTTTTTATAGCTCTTCTGATTTTTGTTTTAAGTGTTTCTTGTGTCTTTGCCAGTAACATTAATGAAACAGAATTTGACGATAATCCGGAAGATGGAATTGATGATACTGTCAATGATAATGTTACATCTGTTGAAGAGGAATCTAGTGTTTCATCAGGGACATTTTCAGATTTGGCAAATGAAATTGACAGTTCAAGTGGAGAGTTGAATTTAAATAAAAATTATGCGTATTCTGATGATGATGAAAGTTATAAGGATGGAATTGTGATTGATAAATCAATTGTGATAAATGGAAACGGATTTAAAATTGACGCTAAAAATCAGGCAAGACATTTTATTTTATCTTCATTTGATTCAACTAATGAATATAATATTTTAATTAAAAATGTCACATTCATTAACGGAAACGCTTATGAATTGGAGAATAATAACGGAGGCGCTATTTACTGTGAGGAGGACTGTTTAGACTGCAGAATAGAAAACTGTAAATTCGTTAATAATTCTGCCCAGTATTCAGGTGCAATTTATAGTGAAGGCAATCAATTTAGTCTATTTGGCTGTGAATTCATAAATAATTCTGCAAAATACGGGCATGCTGCTTCTGCCGTCACTCTGAATGGGGAAATGTGTTCTATTGACAATTGTGTTTTTATAAACAACACCCCTAATAGAATTATATCCTTTGGTCCTGAAGGAGGTATGAAGGGTAATTATTTTTATCCATTCTATGGTGATGTATATTCTACAGTATATGGGGACGGAAGAGACTTAGTATTTGTTAAAAAAGATTGCACAATTGAATGTCGGGATATTGCGATTTATTATTCTAATTACTCCGGCACTGTCACTTTAAAAGATCTTGATGGAATTCCATTGGAAAATAGAAACGTTTCATTTTTTAAGGGAGGTAATTATGATGAACAATATTATTCCATTACTGATGAAAACGGTGTTGCAAGTCTTCCATTAGAATTATTTGAATCTGTTGGAAATTTCACTGTTGCAGTGAGATATGATGGAGACCTTAATTATGAAAAGTCTGAGGTTAAATTTAATTTGGTAATCAAGCCTCTTGAAACTTTAATAGATTGCAGTGATGTTTCACTTAAATATCTTGATGATAATGTTTCTGTTGTGGTGCATGATGTTGAGGGTGCACCTTTGAGTAATATGAAGGTTGTTTTCCTTGTCAAAGGTAATTCAGATTATTCCGTTACTGATGAAAATGGTGTTGCCAGAATTCCTTCTGGATTAGTTGATGCAGCTGGAAATTACACTGTTGTCGTAAAATATGGAGGAGATTCAATTTATGGAAACTGTGAAAGCCAGTTTAATTTGGAAATCAAGCCTTTATCCACAAATATTATTTTATATGCACAAAGTGCGGTATATAATGAGGGAAAATATTTAAAGGTCACATTAAAAGATGAAAACGGAAACTTAGTGAACGACAAAAAAGTATCCGTTAACATTAAGGGCAAAACTCCTTTAACCACTAAAAACGGAGTAGTCAAGTTTTCACTCAACGGTTTGAAACCTCAAAAGTATGCAGTCAAAGTCACTTTTGCTGGTGATAATAATTATATTAAGTCAACTAAAAATGTCAAAGTGACAATCAATAAAGCAACTCCAAAGATTACTGCAAAAACTAAAAAATTTAAACGTTTTGTCAAGACTAAGAAATATACAATAACCTTAAAAAACAACAAAAATAAAGTTATGAAAAAAGTTAAGGTTACCTTGAAAATCAATGGTAAAACTTATAGGGCAACCACCAATAAATATGGAAAAGCCACCTTTAAAATTATTAAATTGACTAAAAAAGGGAATTTCAAGGCAAAAATAAGATATGGCGGAAGTGCTTATTACAAGGCAGTAAATAAAAGTATTTATATAAAAATTAGGTAGATGCAATTGCATCTACATTTGTTCTTTTTTTAGATAGATGATGAATCTAATATTTTAAATTCTATCATTTAATATATCTTTTTTTGAAATAATTTTGTTTTCGTTATGTATATTTAAAATGATGCCTGAAAATGCATCATCATTTTTTGAAAGTTCTTTGAATAGGTCAATTGACACTTCACATGGTTTATAATCAGTTAGCTCCAAATATTCAAAACCCTTTTCATATTCGTCAATATCTGAAAATACTATAATTTTAAAGTCATCAAGGCTTCCTGTTACAAGAAAGTCCTTTTCATGATCTTCACCAAGTGTTGGACAAATGAATTTCATTTAAAAATCACCATCCCTATTCATATTGAAGTTTTGGGAGTGAGGATTGATTACAAAGCCTTGGAAACATTCATCCTCTTCTGCAATTGAAGAGATGTCCTTTGGGGTAAGAACTTTCATCTCCAGTTTATCCAAAAATAACTTAGATATTTTTGCACTTCCGACTGCATATTCCCTTATGTCTGTAAAGATTGGTATGATGTATTCCTTGCTTTTTTCAGTCAATGTTAGTTTAACTGGTTTTTCAGCTTCATCAACTAGGGTAAAGTAAATTTCAGTTGGATATGTATTTTTAATATTGTTTTTTACAGCTTCAAGCTCGAGTGCATCCTCGCTTTTGAGCTTTTTAGCCATGTCTGCATATATTTGGATATATTCTTTCAATTGGCTTTTTGAAGCTTTCACGTTATTTTTTTGATAATCTTCGTAATCTTTTGGGTTCATATCTACTCACTGCAGTCGTGAACATTTTCACTGAATATAACAAAATCGCATTGTGGGGCATTGATAGCTAAACCTAAGAATTCCTCATCTTCTGCATATGCCTGTACAATTGCATTTCCATTAGCTTTGTCAAATCCAAAGTCATTTTCACCGGATTCATCGCTGAATACTTCAATAGCTTTTTTAGCTTCTTCCTCATCGGTGTAAACAGGGATAAAGAATTCTTCGTGTTCATCATCTTCATCACTAACAATAAGTGCAACTACCTCTTCATCTTCGGTACTTGCATTGTAAACGATAACAAATTCTTCGTGATATACTAAATGGTCGATTTCATGACCTAAATCATGTAATTCCTCTGCTTGTTCTTCATTTTCTTCATCAAAGTTTTCTTCAAGTTCAATATATTTTTCAATTAATTCTTTAAGTTCGCTCATAGTATCACCATGATATAAAATAATCGTTAAAATAAGTTCTTTTAAAACAAATGAACATTCTCTTCCTAAACACCACTAAAGGAATACAAACGAATGCTCATTTCAACCATCACCATTGTTCATATTATAAAAAAATAGTATATAACAATATGAACAATACTATTTAGAATTTTAACCTATATAAAGTTTTAGTTTCTAAAAGGTACTCTCAATTGCTTTTATGAGATTATAAATAAATTTATTTGTATTTACTTGGATATTGTACTTGTTACCTAATTGAATAACCTTGCCGTTTAGTGAATCGATTTCAGTTCTGATGTGTTTTTTAATGTCCTGATGTGTAGATGAATAATGGTTATAGGTATCTGGAACAAGCTTTGAGTAGAAAATATCCTTGTATTCATCTGCATTTCCCCAAAGTGTTTCATAGGGGGATGCTTTTATCACTTCAAAGATTTCCTCAATGATATTGTCCATCAATTCCAAAGTGTAGGGATTTTCGGTAAGCTGTCCGTAAGTCACATCCAGTATTGCTCCCAGCGGATTCAATGTGCAGTTGTATAACATTTTGGCCCATAGGTATTTGTCGACTTCAGTTGTGAGCTCACATCTTATTCCGGACTTTGTGATCATTTCTGCAATTTCCTGCAGGTCATTAGGATTTTCGCCTTGAAGTGAACCAAGTAATATTGGTTCAGTGTAGACAGTGACTTCGCTGATGTGTCTTTCAGGACGGGTAAAACCGGTAATCACACGTGCAGAAAATACCTGCTCTTTTGTGAAGTATTTAAGGTATGATTCATCATTTCCAAATCCGTTTTGGAATATGATTATTTTTGCATCCTTTTTCATGATATCCTTATGTTCACTTAAGTTATTTGCAATGTCCTCGTTGGCTGTGGTTTTTGAGGATATAAATATGTAGTCAAAAGACTCTTTTGGAATTTCCCCGTATTTTTCATAAACTGGAACATCACTTATCTCATAGTGTGTAAATAATCCTGTACGTTTTATTCCATTATTTCTTATGGCTTTTGCAGTTTCTCCACGGGCAAAGATGCTGACCTCAGCGCCCTGTGAGGCAACTGATGTTGCAAGGCCAATTCCAACTCCTCCGGCTCCAATTATCAATATTTTCATTTTTAAAATCCCTTTTTTGTTGTGGTAATATTTTTGTTTTTCAAATTATTTAAATTTGAGTTTTATATAGTTTGTTCATAAAATAGGTGGTCATTATGTGGATACTCTTATAATACTGTGTTGTGATAGTGTAATTTTCTATTATATGGGTAAACTATTTAAATAAAGAAAACTTAATATTTTATAATTATTATTTAGGTTTATCTAAATGTTGATGATAGAATGAAAGTGACATTTTTAAATCCTCCTCAAACAAATTCAAAATATAAGTTCCTAGGTGTTGTAGCTCCGTCTCTTGGAATCGGTTATATGGCTGCAGTCCTGGAAAAGAACGGATATGATGTGGATGTGTTAGATGCATCTGCACTGGAATTAACATATGATGAGATTGGTGAAGAGATTCTTAAAAGAAACCCTGACATTGTTTCAATCAGCGCTTTAACACCAACCATCGGTGTTGCACTGGATTCTGCAGACAAAATAAAGCAGGTCAAACCGGACACAATCGTTGTTTTGGGAGGTTATCACCCTACTTTTGAGTATGAAAGCGTTTTGGAAGAGCCTAGCGTTGATGTTGTTGTTCGTGGAGAAGGGGAATATACATTTTTGGATCTGGTTCGGACAGTTGAAAATGGTGGAGATTTGGCTGATGTTCAGGGTTTAGCTTTTCATGATGAAAACAATTTTTCTTTGGTTGTAACACCGGATAGGCCTATTATCGAGGATTTGGATGAATTGCCATTTCCAGCATTCCATTTATTCCCGATGGAAAAATATAGGATATTAAATATCACAACTAATGTTGCCACAATCATTACAACAAGAGGTTGTCCTATGCAATGTTCATTTTGCTCTTCAGCGGCTCTGCATGGTCATCATTTAAGGAGGAGATCTCCTGAAAACGTTTGTGATGAGATTGAAGTGAGACTGAATGAGCAGAATATTGACACAATCGCTTTTATGGATGATACATTTACCTTGAATAAGAAGTTTGTAAGAGATTTCTGTGCTGAAATTAAAAGAAGAAACTTAAAATTCTGGTGGGGTTGCACTTCAAGAGTCGATACTCTGGATGAGGAGTTATTGCAGCTTATGAAGGATTCAGGTTGCATTACAATTTTCATTGGTGTGGAAAGTGCAGACCAGCAAATGCTTGAAAAAATGAATAAAAACATTACAGTTTCAAAAACCGAAAAGGCTTTCAAGCTTGCACGCAAAGTCGGCATCAGAACAATTGCATCATGTGTAATTGGGATGCCTGAAGATACAAAAAAATCCATGAAACAGACAATCGATTTTGTTAAAAGTTTAAATCCGAACTATGCTCTGTATAGTCTGGCTACACCTTATCCCGGAACCCGCTTTTATAATGAGACATTCAAGAAAAATCTTATACAAATCAAGGACTGGTCCAAATACACACTTATAGATCCGGTTTTGGAAACAATTGACTGTTCAAGCAAAGAGTTGAGAAGCATTCAGAAAAAGGCGTTTCTTAAGTTTTATTTAAGGCCAGGATACTTAATCAGGCAGGTTTCACAGGATGGTATGATTCTTTTTAAGACAATATTGGGTGTTTCAAGGCAAATCATTTCCCGCCAAACCAACGGAAACACTGATTATAATAAGACTAATGTTAACAAGGGCAAATGATTTAGGTATGTCTAATTTTTTTATTGATTTTACATGTTTTATTTTTGTTATACCTAAATTTTAATATTTGGTTTGCCTAAAAAACGCCTTAAAATCGATTGATTTAAATATAACTAATGCACAATATCTTATTGTATAATCAAAACTTATGTTTGTTATATAAGTCGGAGGCAGGTATGGTCACAGATATCTGCTTCTAGCTTAAGTTCATTTTTGAGAAGATTTTTTTTAAATATTCATATTTTACGTATATTAATTTAGAATTAGGAATAACTAAATTTAAACTTATTTTTTAGTTAAAACAAAATTTTTAACCGAATACTTTAAATATAACTTAATTTAAAGTAATTTTAATCATTGAGGAGTTGTATGCACATGAATATTATTCATAAGGAGGATAATACTCAAAAAGTTTTCTTAACTGAAAAAACCTTGAATGTTACTGATATCTTAAGGGGTTATTATCCTTATCTATTGGATTCAATTAAAAAAGAAGGAATTATTTTAAAATATGAGGAATGCAATTTATTTAAGGAATTGGTATTCGATAAAAAGGTCGTTGGATTCTGCACATATGACTATTCAAGGGAATTCATCACTGCCGCCTTAAGTAACATTTATGTTCTTCCTGAATTCAGGGGCAATTCCATTTTTGCCAATGAACTTGAAAAAACAATGGAGGAACATAACAAGCCAAGCATCATGGAGCCCACACGTTTGGTTGTGGAATTATTGATCAAACACGGTTTTGCAAAAAATGTCAATGAAAATATTGTTGCAAGTGCGCTTGAATTTGTCATTCCCGGAAACCATGTTCTTTCAAATTCCGAATATCATAACGAAGAGTTGTCCACACATTTCTATGATTTGGATATATGCAGCAGCATTCATGTTCTTGATTTGCAGAAAGGCTGTGTTGCCTATAGCTCTCCTTTAAATTATGACATTATCCACTATGATGCTCCAAATCATATATCCGATGAATATCTTGGAGAAATTACTGATTTTTTCAAGAGTCATGATGTTGAAATCATGAATGCAGTCCTTGATTTGGAGGAAAATCTCCCAATTAAGCAATATAGCCTGGAGGAAGTAATAGGTGATGAGGATAATTTTTCACAATATATCGAAACATTAATCGATGATGATCATGTCACCTATCAGAAGGCGCTAGACATAAAAAATCAGATAAAAGAGGAATATGAGGCAGGAATGATTTTAAATGAATCATTACTTATCAGATTGGCATACCTGTTTGATGAGGACAAGGAGCCAAGAATAAAATCCCATGATGATGTGTGTCCATACTGCAACATGCCCATTGACAGCCATGATAAGTTTTGCCACTTCTGTGGAATAAACTTAAGCTATGATGTTAATGAAATGCAGGACAGCCTGATTAACTCCATCAATAATACAATCAGCGACTTTAAGGAGGATATTCGATTCATAGCCTATAAGTTTTTAAGGTTGATTGATGAAAACATCGAACTTGAATATTCCATTTTCTCTATTGAAAATACATATAATATCCATTGGCATGATTTGAAACTCTTTTTGGATTCAAATAATTATTTTAATGATGGGAAAATCACACAAAAGGGTTATTATTTCTTAGATAATCATCCGCTTCATTTTTGGGAAAGGTATCATATGGATGTAATTAATTACAATGATTTTGAAAATTATTTTTATGAAAATTCCCATTTAAATCCCCTTGAAATATGCATTAATTACTTAAGTCAATTTGATGATGATGAATATGCATTAGAAATTATTAATGAAATTAAAGGGGATTCTATGTATTAATTGTTTAAATGCCAAATTTTTTTGTATTACTGACTGATTTTTTATTTATTTATTATTTTTTAGAGAATATTATTAGATTTAATTATTTTCAATTATTTTTTTTAAATAATTTTATTAAATTCATATTCAATTTTAAATAATGTTCATAAAAAAATCATTTCATAATGAATAATATATTTATATTCTATTAAAAACAATATAAAAGTGTACATAATAAGTTAAATATTAAATAAACTCTTAACTTATTATTTAAAATATTTTATTAGTCGTAATTAATGATTTATTTTAATAGACGTATAGGAAAATGGTGTGATTATGAATATGAATAGAAATACAAAAATGGGTTTAATTGTAGCTATTTCAATTATAGCTCTTTTTATTTTATCCTTATGGATTTCTTCAACACCAGCTGATGCGGATAATTCTGTTCGTTTTGGTATCTTAACATTATTACCACCTCTTGTGGCAATTGCTTTGGCATTTATTACTAAAGAAACAGTATTGTCTCTTTTCATCGGGGTATTTGTTGGGGAATTCATGCTATGTGCAAATGATTTAAATATTATTTCCACAGCTATCAACGCATTTTTACAAATGGGTTCTCAAATAATCTCCTGTATGGCAGATCCTTGGAATGCAGGAATTATTCTTCAATGTTTGCTTATTGGAGGTATTATCCAATTAGTAACTAAAATGGGAGGGGCTAAAGCTCTTGCAGATGCATTTGCAAAAAGAGCAGACACTCCAAGAAAAGCTCAATTATTCACTTGGTTTTTAGGACTATGTGTATTCTTTGACGATTACGCAAACTCCTTAATTGTTGGTCCTATTATGAGACCAGTTATGGACAAACTCAAAGTTTCTAGAGAAAAATTAGCATTTGTGGTTGACGCAACTGCAGCTCCTGTTGCTGGTATTGCAATTATTTCCACCTGGATTGGTTTGGAAATAAGTTTAATTGCTGCTGGTTTCGAATCAGTCGGAGTAACTAACGTAACCGGATTTGGAATATTTTTACAAACAATTCCTTACAGATTCTATAACATTTTCATTTTACTTTTCATTGTGATTTCTGCATTGACTTTATATGAATTTGGTCCAATGAAAAAAGCAGAACAAGCAGCTCGTGCTAGAAAAGAAGATGAGGAAATTATCGTTCCTTCAGCTCCTGGTTTTGATGAAGTAAAACCTGTTGAAGGAATCAAATTATCCGTATGGAATGCTATTATTCCTATTGGAACATTAATTGTAGGTGCACTTATTGCATTCTACTGGAGTGGATACACCACCATTTTAGGTGGAGAAGACCAAGCTCTCATTACCTTAATGAAAACTTCTCCATTGTCATTTGATGGTATCTTCCAAGCATTATCTCAATCAGATGCTTCCGTTGCTCTTTTCCAGGCAGCACTTCTTGCTTCCATTGTAGCAATTGTTATGGCAGTCGGTGAACAAATACTTTCCATTGAAGATGCAATCTCTGAATGGATTGGAGGTATGAAAACCATCGTTATTACCGGTGTAATCTTGCTTCTTGCATGGTCCTTAGGTGGAGTTATCGGAGATGTCGGAACTGCTGATTATCTGGTTGGCGTATTAAGTAACACCATTCCAGCATGGATTGTACCTGCTTTGATCTTTATTTTAGGTGCTTTGATTTCATTTGCAACCGGTACTGCATATGGTACCATGAGTATCTTGATGCCATTGGCTATTCCATTAGGTTGGGCTGTAAGTACAGGTGATATGAACTTCACAATCGTTTGTACCAGTGGTGTATTGACAGGTGCTATCTTTGGGGATCACTGTTCACCAATTTCAGATACAACAATTCTCTCATCCATGGGAACAAGCTGTAACCACATTGACCACGTTCAAACACAAATATACTACGCTATCTTTGTAGCTATTGTAGCAATACTCTTCGGTTACATCCCAGCAGGATTCGGAATCCCTTGGTTCATCTTAATCCCTGTGGGTATTGTTGTAATGTTTGTTGGACTTAGAATCCTAGGTGAAAAAGTAGACTTTGAAGAAGTTGAGGCGTGACCTCACTTCAATTATTTTTTTAATTTTCCCATAAATTTAGGTATACCTAAAAATATTTATATTCTTTTTTCACATATTATATGTCATGGAAGATAATAATCATTTGCCCGAATTTGGTGTTGGACCGTTATTGATTGTTCCAATTGTCATTGCAACAATTGTTGCAATTTTATTGTCCTTTTTAAAAATTATTCCGGTATATTCTATTAATCAAATTAATTTAATATTGAATGTGATAGGTGTATTTTTAATAATTTTGGGGGCAATATTTTGGATTTCAGCGGTTAAAAAATCTGATATTGACGATAACATTAGGCAAAATAATCTTGTAACAACCGGAATTTATGGATACGTGAGGCATCCTATTTATGCTGCATTTCTATATGCCGTCACTGGTTTGATTCTAATTTCAAACAATATTCTATTATTCATATTGTCGGTCATATATTGGATTATATTGACAATTGCAATGATAAAAACTGAAGAAAAATGGTTAACAGATTTATACGGTAAGGATTATCTGGATTATTCAAAGAAAGTTAATAGATTCATTCCAAAGGTGATATGATGGGATTTTTTGACAATATGAGAAAACCAAAGGGAAAACTAGGAAAAATTCAGTTAAAATCAATGAACAAGGAACACACTCCGGTTTCACTATGGGGACTGAAGCATTTGGATATTCAGGATGATGACATTGTTCTTGATATTGGATGCGGCGGTGGAATAAACATCAACAGAATGTCTAAAAATGCAAAAAAAGTGTATGGTGTAGATTACAGCATAGAAAGTGTCAATCTCTCTCGTGAAGTCAACAGACAAGAAATCTACGATGGAAAGGTAGAAATTCTTAAGGGTAATGTTCAAGACCTTCCGTTTGAAGATAACACATTTGACATTGTAACAGCTTTTGAAACAGTTTACTTTTGGCCGGATATTGAAAAATCTTTCGGTGAAGTTAAAAGGGTCCTTAAGCCTGGTGGCATATTCTTGATTGGTATGGAATCAAACGGCAATGATAATCTGACAATGAAAATATCAGAAAAGCTAATAAACATGACAGTATATAATGATGAGGAGATAACAGAATTTCTAAAAAACAATGGCTACTCACAGATTACTGTCTATTTGAGGGATGCAAAAAACAGTGAAGAGATAATCAAGGAAATTGGTGGTGAGACTCGAAGAGTCCATGACGATTACGATCATTTCTCATTTTCGGATAGATTTGTTGAATGGATGACAGTTGTTGCAAGAAAGTGAGTTCTTTCATTAATAAGCATTACATATATGTTTATAAGTGCAGTATCGGCATAGGAATTGTCTTTTTGCAGGAAAATGTTCGTTATTGATTTCATCTCTTACATGATGGAGAGTATCAACCGCTTCCCGTATTTCATCATCATTCAGATAATAACGTTTGTTTTCCTCATCACAGACTTCCAATAATCTTAAGCGACCATTCTTTGTAAAGAATATTCCAACCTGTGAAACGGGCTTTTCATATACGTTTTCAACAAGCAGTTTATAATAGCACAGTTCTCTTCTGTATTTGGAAAAGGAACTTGATTTGGAAGTTTTATAATCAATTACAATCAATTCACCATTTTCATCCTCTAGAATAATGTCACATATTCCTGAAAATCTATTTTTCTCATCAAGCAGGTACTCTTCCTGTGAAAATAATTTGTAATCGTTATCGATGAAAATCTCTTTGAAAAATGAACCCAAATTATCAATGTGTTCGGTTAAGTCATATCCTATTTCCTCTTCGTGAGCAATTTTTAGAAGCTCGTTTTCAATGTTGACGTCATCCAGGTTGTCTTCAAATTTTTCTGCAAACTTTTCAGCTATCAGGTGAACGTCACTTCCAAGAGCCATATACTTGTTTTGAGGAACTTCAATTTCATCTATGTATTGAAATTTAAACTCAAGAGGGCATTTTAGATATGTGTTAACTTTGGATTTTGATAATTTCATATCTTAAATTTTATTAAAACTTTTTTAAATAAATTATTATTAATTTTAAATACTTTAAATTAAATATTATATACTAGGTGAATTTATAATGAAAAAACTATATGCATTACTCATTATCCTAATCATTATTTATGTTGGAATAAATCTGAATAATATTCCTTTTGTTTCCGATAATAGTACTGTCAATGTTACCGAAAACATCACTGATAATGTCACTGAAAGCATAATATCAGTGGGTGCCAGTAATTTTCCAACATTGGATAACTTCACTGACAGTTCTTTAAATGACACAACAACCAGCCTAGTTGATAATGGGGGCATAACTATTTACGTTTCTGAAATCGACAACTCGCAAAGTATAGAGGATATATACAATAGTTTCATTGGCGGCAGTGAGCATACAGCAACAGAAACTATTGATCAAAATGGTGTAACAACCTATTTTGTATACAATACCGGTTCAGAGTCCTATGATGCAGATATATTCTTCAACAAGAATGGACAGAATTATCTTATTTCCGGAGATGGAATACCATTGTCTGACAGTGATTACTTCATAAATCATTGTAAAACAATTATTGACACTATTGAAATCAATTCAACAAGTTAAACTTATAAAATTATTGGAGAGTAGTTAAAAAATGAAAATTGTAGCACTTCAAGCAAGTCCACGTAAAGGTGGAAACTGTGATGTATTAATGGATGAAATGATTAAAGGAATTGAAGAAAACGGCGGAGAAGTAGTAAAATATTTCCTGGAAGGTGAAGAAATCGCTCCATGTAAAGCATGCATGTACTGTGCCGAACATGATGAATGTGTCCGTGGCGATGACGGAAACAAAATAATCGATGATTTAGTCGCAGCTGATGGAGTAATATTTGCTACACCTATCTACTACGGTCAAATGTCTGCTCAAGGAAAGCTCATCATAGACAGGTTCTATGCAATCGGCCAAAACCCGAACAAAAGCTTATCCGGAAAGGCTGCATTGATTTTCACCGAAAATCAGCCTGAAGAAACCTATGCCCAATATATTGAAATGACCAAGTTTTCACCATTCACATTTATGGGTTATGAAGTGATTGGTCATGTGGATGCGGGTAGCGCTGGTCCTGCTGGAATCGTTGCTGAAGAGCAAGAGGACAAATTGAAAGAAGCTTACGAATTAGGTTTAAAATTCTAAACCTACTTTTCTATTTTTTTTAAAATTTTTATATTGTTGTATTTGACAACATTTATATACTATTTTTTTAATATATATTCAAAGTGATTATCATGGAATGCGAAAAACTAGTTTTAACTGATGAATGGGATAAAGTGTTTCCCAAAAGCGATAATGTGCATCATGAAAAGGTGACTTTCTACAACAGGTATGGAATTACCTTAGCAGCTGATTTATATAAACCGTTAGATGCTGATGGCAAATTACCGGCTATTGCATGTTCCGGACCATTCGGTGCTGTAAAAGAGCAGGTTTCTGGTTTATACGCTCAGACATTAGCTGAAATGGGATTTTTAACAATAGCTTTTGATCCATCATTCACAGGTGAAAGCGGTGGTCAGCCTAGGGATATGGCATCACCGGACATAAACACTGAAGACTTCCAGGCTGCAGTTGACTTTTTGGCAACAAATGATGATGTCGATGCAGACAGGATTGGAATCTGTGGAATCTGCGGATGGGGTGGTATGGCATTAAATGCTGCAAGTATTGACACCCGTATCAAGGCAACAGTAACCTCAACAATGTATAACATGACACGTATCAATGCGAAAGGATATTACGATGCAGATGATAATGCAAATGCCAGATATGAAATGAAGGTTGCTCTAAACAATCAAAGAACTGAAGACTATAAGAATGGAGAATATGCAAAGGCAGGAGGAGTCATAAAAGAGGTAACTGATGACTTGCCTCAATTTGTAAAGGATTATCATGACTTCTACATTGAAGAATTGGGATATCATCCAAGGTCTCCTGGTTCAAATGACGGATGGAATGTCACTGGTTGCATCTCATTCATATCTCAACCGATTATTGCATATTCCGATGAAATCAGAACTCCAATCTTGATGATTCACGGTGAAAAAGCACACTCCAGATATTTCTCAGAGGATGAATTTGCAAAATTAACCGGGGACAACAAGGAACTGATGATTATTCCTGATGCTGTTCACACTGATTTATATTATAAAACTGATGTAATTCCTTTTGATAAGATTGCAGAGTTCTATAACAAATATTTATAAGTTAGTTTATCACTAACTTCTCTTTTTTCTGATAAATTTTATTAACTCTATTTGATAAAATTGATATTATGGGTTTAGGTTCATTTTTTAAAAGAGGCAAAAAGGAAAAAAAGGAAGAGGTTGTTGAGTGCCACATTGACATTAACACGGATGATTGTGACGGATGTGAAAAATGCAGCATTGCATGCCCAAATAATGTCTTGATGCTGGTTGATGATGTATCAACTGTTCGTGATGCGCAAGTCTGCAAAAGCTGTAGGGTTTGCGTTGCGATTTGTCCAAACGATTGCATTACAGTTAATTGATATTTTCACGGATTGTATCGATAAAGCTTCTATCTTCCAGTTTTATTATTTTTGTAACTTTATCTGATTTTTTTATTTTTACAGTATCTCCACTGAATATTTGAATTGGCAGTCCATCATATAATACGTAGGATGTAGTGTTTTGCCTAAGTTCAGCTATTTTTATCTCGACAATCGAATCGTCGGACAATACTATGCTTCTGTTTATCACAGTGTGGGGAGCTATCGGTGTTAATGTAATAATTTCTGCAGTTGGATCGACTATCGGTCCTCCGCAAGATAGGTTATATGCTGTTGAGCCTGTTGGTGTACATATCAATATTCCATCTGCAGTATATGAGTTAATTAACTTTTCATTAACAATAGCGTCAAACCTTACAACGCCGAATGTGTTTTTGGAAATTGCAATTTCATTTAATGATTCCGGAATTTTTATTATTTCACCGTTAGCTTTAATTATTTTGCCTTCAAGCATCATTCTATTTTCAATATGGAAATTGCCGTTTAGGATTTCTTTCAATGATTTTTCAATATTGTCAGGATTTATTTCTGTAAGGTAACCTAATGTTCCGGTATTTATTCCAATTATAGGTTTTTCACCTAATTTTGATGATTTAAGAAATGTTCCGTCTCCTCCTATAGAGATTATGATGTCAGCTTTTGCAATCTCTTCAACAATTTCGATATTTAGTTTGCTTGAAAATTCAATCAGCTTTTCTTCAGTCTTGACGGAGTCTGTATTGCGATTGTCTGAGTTGATGAATACTTTCATGATTAACTATTTGTTTTTGGAATTTAAATAATTTCAACTATTGCAATAATTAAAAATTCGATAAAGGATATTAAAGCTATTTAGGAAATCTATCTTTAAAATCAATCATTTTTTTAAAATAAGTAAAAGAGAATAATAAAATAAAAAATTTTAGTGATGAAATCTACATTAAAAAGTAAAAAAGTAGATTAGAATTTGATTTCTTCAGCGCCAATTACTTGGATATCCATATTTTCAACAAATTCTCCACTTTCTTCTCCAAAGTTTAGGAAGTGTGGTGAAGCCATATGTTTTTTGAGTATCTCAGGACTTTCCCATTTTTCCACGAAAGTTAAAGTATCATCTTCACTGGATTTTAACAATTGATAGTCAATGTTTCCTTCTTCAAGTAAAGATTCATAAACTAACTCTTTGGCAAGTTCCAAAATACTGTCTTGACATCCTTCTTTAGGTTGAATTTTTGCTAATACTAAAATGAAATCCATACTACTCACCGATTGATACTATGATTTTTTTAATACTTAATAATTACTCTAACAGAATTAAGATTTTAATTAAAAATTTTCCAAAAATACATTAATTATAAGACAGATATATTTAATCAGCAAAAATTTTGGAGAAAAAAGATGATATATTCAACAGAAATTGAAAATATGTGTCTTGTTCGCAAAGGTGCAAATCATGACCCTGCTCCAATTCCTGAAGAGGGTAAATGGGTTAAAGCGAAAGAGATATCTGATATCTCCGGTTTTACACATGGTATTGGATGGTGTGCGCCGCAACAAGGATGCTGTAAGTTAACATTGAATGTTAAGGATGGAATTATTGAAGAGGCATTGGTTGAAACAATTGGTTGTTCAGGTATGACTCACTCTGCTGCAATGGCTGGAGAGATTCTTGTTGGAAAAACCATTTTAGAAGCGCTTAACACAGATTTGGTCTGTGATGCAATCAATACTGCAATGCGTGAATTATTCTTACAGATTGTTTATGGAAGAACTCAATCAGCATTTTCTGAAGGTGGTCTTCAAATTGGTGCTGGACTTGAAGATTTAGGTAAAGGCCACAGAAGCCAAGTTGGAACAATTTACTCCACTAAAGAAAAAGGTCCAAGATACTTGGAACTCACTGAAGGGTATATTACAGAAATAGGGCTCGATGAAGACAATGAAATCATCGGCTATAAATATCTTAACTTAGGCGTAATGTTGGACCACATCAAAGATGGTGTTGACCCTGCAGAAGCTATTGAAAAAGCAACAGGACAATACGGAAGATTTGATGATGCTGTTAAAAAAATAGACCCAAGGAGTGAATGATTATGGCTTTATTTGAAAGTTATGAAAGAAGAATAGATCAAATCATTCCAGTTTTAGAAAAATATGGTATTAAAGATCTTGAAGAGGCAAAGCAAATTTGTCTTGATAAAGGATTTGACCCTTATGAAATTGTCAAAGGAGTTCAACCGATTTGTTTTGAAAATGCTTGCTGGGCATACACTTTAGGAGCAGCAATAGCTATCAAGCAAGGATGTGTAAAGGCATCAGATGCTGCAAAAGCCATTGGCGAAGGATTGCAGGCTTTCTGCATTCCTGGAAGTGTGGCAGATGACAGGCAAGTTGGTCTAGGTCATGGAAATCTTGCATCAATGTTATTAAGTGATGAAAGTGAATGTTTCGCATTCCTTGCAGGTCACGAAAGCTTTGCAGCGGCAGAAGGTGCGATAGGTATTGCAAACTCAGCTAATGAAGTTCGTGAAAAACCATTGAGAGTAATTCTAAACGGGCTTGGAAAGGATGCTGCATTAATCATTTCAAGAATAAACGGTTTCACTCATGTCGAAACAGAATTCGATTACTTCACAGGTGAAGTTAAAGTGGTTAAAGAAAAAGCATATTCCGATGGTGAAAGGGCAAAAGTAAGATGTTACGGTGCCGATGATGTGCGTGAAGGTGTAGCTATTATGCATTTGGAAGGTGTTGATGTGTCAATTACAGGTAACTCCACCAATCCAACACGTTTCCAACATCCAGTTGCCGGAACATACAAAAAAGAATGTATCTTGCAAGGCAAGAAATACTTTTCAGTTGCATCCGGTGGAGGGACCGGAAGAACCTTGCACCCGGATAACATGGCGGCAGGACCTGCTTCTTATGGTATGACTGACACATTAGGAAGAATGCACTCTGATGCTCAATTTGCAGGTTCATCTTCCGTACCGGCTCACGTAGAAATGATGGGATTAATTGGTATGGGAAATAACCCTATGGTTGGAGCAAGCGTGGCTGTTGCCGTAGCTGTTGAAAAAGCAATGAAACAATAAGGGAAAACATTCCCTTTTATTATCTTTTTTTTAGGAAGTTATAAAATGTCTACAATGTGGGGATTAACCGCAAGAGGAATCTGCGAGTATGATGGAAAGATTTTACTTTTAAAAATCAGGTCAAAATCAGCTCATGATGCTGGGAAATGGGAAATTCCTGGTGGAAAAGTAAAAAAATGTGAATATTTTGATGAAGGATTAAAAAGAGAATATCTTGAAGAAACAGGCCTTGAAGTTGATGTTGTATCATTATATAATGTTGTTCGAAAAGATTATACTGCCTGTAAAACAAAAGAGGAAGTCAAATCAATCCAATTAATCATGAAAGTAACATGCAACAGTGATGAAGTTGTAATCAGTGAAGAGCATGATGATTACGGTTGGTTCACCCTAGATGAAATCAATGAAATGATTTCTAAAGACATGTTAACTCCACCTGCAGTTAACGCATTTTGTAAAAATGATGATTAGAACTGCCACTATTGATGATTTGGATGATATTAATAATTTAGAGAAGATTTGTTTTCCTGAAAATGAGGCTGCATCATTTGAAAGTTTTAAAGAAAGGCTTAATCATTTTCCAAATCATTTCTGGTTATTATATGAGGAAAATGTATTGGTTTCTTTAATAGACGGATTATGCACCAATATTGAAGATTTGTCTGATGAAATGTTTGACAATGCAGAGATGCATGATGAAAACGGAGATTGGCAAATGATTTTAGGCGTTTGTACTCATCCTGACTATAGAAACAGAGGTTATTCTTCCATACTGATGAATCATGTTATTGATGAATGCAGACTGCAAAATAGACGTGGAATAGTTTTAACCTGCAAAGAATCTTTATTAAGTTTTTATAAGAAATTAGGTTTTGTTGATGAAGGTTTAAGTGACTCCGACCATGGTGGAGTCAGTTGGAATCAAGTGAGATTAAAATTTTAAATGAAAAAATCCTACTCTAATTTTAAAATTCTGGCGGCGTTTTCATAAAGTATTTGTGATCTTTCGCTGTCAGTTAAATCTAATTTATTGAAGTATTCCATTTCACTATCTGATTCCCACATGGGATAATCGGTTCCCCATAATACTCTATCAGTGCCGTATGCATGAATTAATTCCAATGCGGTTTCCGGACTTAAATCATATAGGCTGGAACTTAAATCAACATAAAGATTAGGGGTGCCGGCTAATTTTCTGGTGGCTTCTTCCCATACGCTCCAACCGGCAAAATGTGCGCCGATGAATGTAATTTCAGGGAATTTTTCTAAAAATGGCTTAACCTGTTCTGGATTTGAATAGTTGTATCTATAGTCACCGCAGTGAACGAGCATAGGAACGTTTCCATCCCTTACCACTTCACCTATCTTAAATGCACGCTCCTCATTCATTGCAAATAACTGGAAGTCAGGGTGTAGCTTAACTCCTTTAAGTCCAAGTTCAATCAGGTAATCAAAATCACCTTGAATGTCATCGCTATCAGGGTGCAATGTGCCGAAACCGGTAAACAGATCAGGATGTTGATTGACGGACTCAGCAATGAATTCATTAATGGATTTAACCTGCTTTGGAGTTGTTGCAACTGAATGAACAAGGTAATGTGTAACTCCAACTTTATTTCCGTCTCTAATTAAATCATCTAATTTACCATTTAATGACATATCCAAATCATAAAAATTTCTAATTCCCATCACTGCTTTGTCTGCAATTTTTTCAGGATAAATATGACAATGTGCATTTATAATTTTTTGCATTTAGTTAAACCACCTATAAATAATCTAAATAATAATATTAGTTTTTAAATATAAAAAAGTTAATTATATTAAACAATATAATATTTAATATGCCTGTTCAAAGATGCCCAAAATGTAATAAAATTCTAAGTCCTCAGGAATCTGTCTGCAGTTCATGCGGGACAAAAGTCAATAATCATGATATTGGAAGAATCAACTCAATTTATCATTCAAGCAATGTTGCTACATTATGGTTTTTATTAACATTTTTTATAGGTGCACTGACTTATGCATTTGTTAATTGGATTTTAGCGATTATTGTGATGGTCATCATGGTATTACTCTTTGTGTATTTGAAGTTCATTCGCAAATAGGTGAAATAATGAAGTACTGTCATGAATGTGGTTGTGAAAACCTTGATGAAGCAAAGTTCTGTCGCAATTGCGGTTTGAAGTTCAGCGAATTTAATTCAGAAATGCAGAACGAAGATACAAAAACCGAAATAAGCAAAATTAAACCTAAAAAAGATGAAGTAATTGTTGTAAATAAGAATGTTAATTCTATCATGTCAAGGTTGTTTCTTAAGACCGATAAGTATTCAGGTGAATTGAGACTTGCAAAATCCAAATCAATAAGTTTTGTTGTTTTTATTGTAATGTTTCTGTTTTTGATATATGCTAATGCCGAATTTTCATTTGCCATAATTGTTGCCGGAATTATTTTCGGTTTGATTTTTGCCGTTCCAACATATGTCATTGGGTATGTGATTGGTATAATTTTCGATAAAATTACACATTAAAAAAAAGATTTGGTGAAACTAGTATAGTTTTTCACCAGTGTATAAGTTTTCTTCAGTATATATTCTGATTAACCTGTCAATTAAATCATCATACATTAATCTGTGTCCAACTGCTCCACCCTGAGGTGTTTGAACATTATTTAGGGATTTATCAGCAAATTCTCCACTGTTATTGATTATATACCACATTCCGTGCGGTGTGTATATGAACAGTTCCCCTTCACCATTTTCGGCACCATTTTTAAAGCCGTCTTGAGGATCATAGATTTTGGTGGAGTGGACTGCAAGCCTGCTTAAGTCCTGTTCTGGTCGAGTTCCTGTTTGCTCGAATAGCATTTTTAACCATTCATATGATTTATCGATAAGGTTAGCTTTTTTGATTGGGTCTTTGAATGCTTCTTTAACCTTATTTTGGCGTTTTTCTAATGTGTTTGTAATTCCAAGTATTTCTTCAACTTTACTGACATCCTTCTCAAGGCATCTCCATCCTTCAGGCCTTCCGGTTACCTGTACATTGCCCTCTACAAAGTCCATCCTTTTGAATTTTCTGAAATACGGTTTTACCTTTTCAAACTCATCATCCGGAATTTTTTTATTTAATCCGTAAAGGTATCCATATTCGTTAGCGTCATAACATTTTGTTTCCAATTTCAATTCATTGTCTGCCATATTTATCAACCTTTTATCTTTATAATGCAAGAATACCATGACCTCTTTAGGTCGTGGATGAATTGCACTGTTGTGTGTACTATATTTTTTTAATAACTTTTATCATTTTTATTTCTTTATTTTGTGTTTTTATGGATGTTATTTTTTTTTCAGTATACATTTTTTTTATGTTGATTGTAATATTGTTTTGGGTGTGAAAAATTGTTCTGAGTACGTTATTTGATTACTTTCCAAATGCTCTTGCTCTTTTTTTATATATAACTAATTTACAAAGGATATGTTGTGTAATATTAATTGTGGGTTTAAAAAAAGAGTCAAAAAGATAAAAAAAATTTTCTTTTAGTTTCTTTTTTTTTAGATTATGAATAATCAATAATGTAAACTGAGAAGAGGATGTGGATTTATGGGTGATTTTATTCGAGGATTGATTGTTAAACTTCATGTAACTCCCGAACAAGAAGTAGAATTTAAAAAGAACTATGGTTGTGCCCGTAAAACATATAATGAACTTTTAAACAAATACAAAGCCGAACATGGGGAGGATTCAACTGAAATTCCAACTCAAAAAGAATTAAATCAATTTTTAAAAGAAACTAAAAAAGAATTACCATATCTGAAGGAAACAGAGTCCACCAGTCTTCAACAGACACGTGATGATTTGCATAAAAGTTTTAAAAATTGTCATAAAAGCAAAAGGCATAATCCTCCAGTTTATCATTCTAAAAAGAAAACACGACCTAGCTTCAGACAAACTGTCCGAAAAGATAAAAGACCAGTAGAAAACAACACACTAACATTAAGAAAACATGGAAAAGTAACATTCAGCACAAGCATAGAATATCTGGATTTACTAAACCACCCAGACACTAAATTCAACAGCATAACAGTATACTTTGATGGATTAAATCACTATGCATCATTCAATATAGAAACTAATTTGCCAGAACATTTAGAATTAACTGAAAAATACATTGGGTGTGATATTAATTCTAATAAAAATGGATGGTTAGTCACAAGCGAAATGCAGAAGGAATTTTTTGATGTTGATCATGAAAACCAAATGATTAAACACATCAACAAATTAATGTCACGATGCAGAAAAGGAAGCAGGCGATGGAAAAAACTACAAAAAAGACTACTAAAATGGTACAACAAAAGAACAAACAAACTAAAAGACTACATTGAAAAATTAACCTACCAACTAGTACAAGAATACGACACCATAGTCTTTGAAAAAAACTACCCTTCTATCAAAATTTTAATCGGGGGAGAGCAGAATATGATATTTCCACTATCAAGATTCATACAAAGACTAAAAGACAAATTCCTACTCTACAAACCCGAAGCAGACGGTGTACAATTCGTAAAAAGCCATAACACAAGCAGGACATGTCACCACTGCGGACACATAAAAAAAGAGTTAAAAGTCAAAACACGCAAATGGAAATGCACAAACTGCGGAAAAACACATGATAGAGACATAAACGCCGCAATTAATATACTAAACCGCTGGTTCAACGGGGATAGCCTGAAAAAACATTAAAATTAACCCATCAAATGAAAAAAAATTCAGGAATCCCCACCCTCTTTAAGGGTGGGGTGGTTCAAAAGTTATATTAAATTCATTTTATGATATAAATATGTCCTTAATTTAAACAAAAATACTAATTTTTTAATAAAAATTAGATTTATTTCAATATTTTTTAAAATTAGGCAATAATGTTCCATTAGAAAGTTATTTTTATAATAAAAACTAATAATTATTTATGGTAAAGGTAAGTATTTTAGGATCAACTGGAACAATAGGTAAAAATGTTGCATTTACTTTGGCAAGGGAAGATACAGTTGATGAGATTGTCATGTTTTCAAGGCCTCAAAGTCTAGATAAAGTTAAGGGGGAAACTTATGACATGTATGATGCATTGGCTGCAAGGGATATTGATTGCAGGTTAACTCCAACTTGCGATTTTAATGATATTGCAGGTTCTGCTATTGTATTGATTGCTGCGGGAATTCATCGTGAAAAAGGAATGAAAAGACTTGATTTGGCGGTTCCTAATGCAAAAATTGTTGAATATTATTCTAAACAGATTGCTAAATATGCTCCAGATTCAATCATTTTGGTTGCTACAAATCCTGTGGATGTTATGACAACAATTGCCCTTGAAGCTTCTCAGTTTGATAAAATGAAAGTCATTGGGGTCGGAAACCACTTGGATTCACTTAGATTAAAAAACTATTTCTCAAGACAGATCAACATTAACAGTTCGGAAGTCCATACGAGGGTTGTCGGTGAGCATGGGGACAATATGGTTCCTCTTTTAAGTTCCACAACAATTGGTGGTATTCCATTAAAATATTTTGTCGAATATGTTAAACTTGACATAAAAGGTTTGGTGGAACAGCTTAAGAATGCGGGAAATACCATTATTTCCAAAAAGGGAGCAACTGAATACGGTCCGGCGTTTGCGATTTCAAACCTGATTTCAACAATGATAACTGATACCCATAAGGTTTTGACTGTAAGCTGTTATCTTGATGGCGAAGTCGAAAACGTAAAGGATGTTTCATTAGGTGTTCCGGCGGTCATATCTAAAAAGGGAATTGCAATGATTGTTCCTATTCATATGAATGATATTGAGAAAGAAAGCTTCATGAAAGCGGCTGAAACAGTACGTGACGCTACATATGAAGTTAAGGAAAATCTTAATATCTAATTTTATTTTTTTGTAAAACATACTTAACATTTTTTAAGTTCAGTCAATATATAATTACTATATTAAAGTGTTATATTTTGTATTTATTAAGGGGAATTTAAATGGATTTTATTAAAAAATGGACAGAGTCCAGTTTGATTTTAAAGATTGTAATTGGTTTAATAATTGGGGCAATTTTGGGAGTGCTGGTTCCAAAATGGACAATAATTGGTTTTCCAGGTGAACTATTTGTAAGTGCTCTAAAGGCAATAGCTCCGATTTTGGTATTTGTTTTAGTAGCTTCAGCTATTTCCAAAGCAAGAACCGGGATTGGTTCCAGATTCAAAACAGTAATTGTTCTTTACTTGTTCAGTACATTTTTATCTGCAATGGTTGCAATTATTGCAAGTACATTGTTTCCGGTTTCAATTCATCTTACACAAGCAAGTACTGCCGCAGCACCGGGAGGTCTTGGAGAGGTAATGTCTGACATGATTTTAATGGTATTTTCAAATCCGATTGAACTGTTGTCCCAAGGTCAATACTTGGGAATATTGTTCTGGTCAATTGTATTTGGAATTGCTCTTAAAGTGGTTGCAAGTGATAATACAAAAGATGTTTTAACCGACTGTGCAGATGCGGTCACCCTGATTGTGCGCGGAATCATTCAGTTTGCACCAATCGGTATTATGGGTTTGGTATTCAAATCAGTTTCCGAAAGCGGTCTTGGTATATTTACTGAATATGGTCAACTTATTCTGCTTTTAGTAGGATGTATTGCATTTGTGGCATTTGTAACTGATCCTATCATTTCCGCTGTTGCACTTAGGCGCAATCCTTATCCTTTAGTTTTAACCTGTTTGAGGGAAAGTGGTATTACAGCATTTTTCTCAAGAAGTTCGGCTGCAAACATTCCAGTGAATATGCAATTGTGTGAACGTTTGGGTTTGGACAGGGATTTCTTCTCAATCAGTATTCCGTTAGGTTCAACAATCAACATGGAGGGGGCTGCGATTACAATTACTGTAATGACCTTGGCGGTTTGTCATACATTGGGAATATCAGTTCCATTGCCAGTTACTATTGTATTATGTATTATTTCAACTGTTGGTGCGTGCGGGGCATCCGGTGTTGCAGGAGGATCACTATTGCTTATTCCAATGGCATGTTCATTGTTTGGAATAAGTCCTGACGTATCCATGCAGGCAGTCGGAGTAGGATTCATCATAGGTGTAATTCAAGATTCATGTGAAACAGCACTTAACTCCGCAGGGGATGCATTGTTCTCAGCCACTGCAGAATACCATGACAGAATGAAAAATGGCGAACCAGTTAATTTCTTGGGGGAATTTGCAAAATGAAACTTGTTGTTCAAAGAGTGACAAACGCTAGCGTTGAAGTTGATGAAAAAATTGTGGGCGAAATCAATGAAGGTTTGATGGTACTGGTGGGCTTTGGAGTCAATGACACTCAAAAAGAAGCGGATTACTTGGCAAAAAAACTCACAAAGCTCAGAATCTTTCCTGATGAAAACGGAAGAATGAATAAGTCAGTTAAGGATATTGGCGGGAAACTATTATTGGTTCCCCAATTCACCTTATATGCCTCAACCAAGAAAAACAGACCCTCATTTCACAAGGCATTAAATCCGGAAATTGCTACTGAATTGTTTGATTACTTTTCAGACAAATGCGGCGAGGAAATTGAAGTTGAAACAGGTGAGTTCGGTGCCTTTATGAAAGTTAGCCTGCTAAATAACGGTCCGGTCACAATTCTTCTTGAAAAGGAATTCGAGTAATAACAATTTTAATACATAGCTTTATAAATACCGAATGGAAAATATAATTTTATACACTCCTTGGGGAATTTATAAATGCCTATTGAAAACTCTAAAGCACATGAGATAAAGAGATTGACCACACCATTAACTTTTAAGAATTCCAAAGCCTATGACTGTGACGGCAATAGACTTAACTGCATTGAAACCATTTCAGATGTTAGATATATAGTTGAACCTAAAGAGGGGATTTTAACAGAAAATGAAATCCTGCAGTATGCTCCAGAGTCAAAAAAAGCTTCCAAAATCAAGTTAAAAAGGGGAATTGGAAATCTTTCAGATGTGCTGCTGATTCATGATTCTATTCCATGGGTGGCCGGCATTTATTATATTGCTTTACTTTGCATTGCTGTTCCATTTGTAATTTGGGGAAATAAAGTTGTAATGTTCGTGATTTTAATTTTAGCAATACTTCCTTTGTTTTATTTGTATCGCATTACAAATCTAAATAATTACACTAAAATTGAAACCAAAAAACCAATGAAAACCACTCCTCAAAGTACAGTAAAAGAGACTGTTCAAACAAATGTTGTTGAAAATGAGGGTCTTGAATCTTTAAAAAAATATGAAAAGGAAGTTAATAACCTAAAAGTGTTGTTTGATGTAAAAGAGGAAGTTGTTAAAGATTTGATAGGCAAACGTTTCACTCCTCCCCAATTAACATATGACAAGTTTATAGCTATTATTGATAGTTCTCATAAACTGTTTTATTCTCAAAGGGATGCTGCCTTAAATATCATTAATCTGGCAGCTGAAGACACTCCAAGAATTCAAGGGGAAGTTGAAAGTAAGATAAGTAATATGAAAGCTATTATAAATCAAATTGAAGATTTGACAAATGAACTGGTGATTAACATTAGTTCAGATGAAGAATCAACTGATGAAGTTAAAAATCTAATTGATGAAATGGAGAACTTAATTGATTCTGTAAAAGAATATTAGGTGATTTAAATGAGTAAGATTTGTCCTGAATGTGGAAAGACTTTGCCAGAGACTGCAAAATTTTGCATGGACTGTGGTCATGATTTTTCAGTAGATGCGCCCTCTAAAAAAACTGACCTGTTTTCAACTGGAAAATTATTTTTAATAATTATCATAGCCATACTGGTCATTGGTGGAGTGTTCATACTTACTTCAGGTGGAGGGGATAATAATTCAAAAGCACCTGTTGATGATGTGGACCATGTTGACATGACCGTAACTGATGTTTTAGGTTCTCAGAATTCATATGATGGCAAAACAAGCTATTTTATATATACTGAAGCATTGTTTTTAGATGTGCCTGATGATATGAAAGGATATATTATTAAAACAAGTTACTGTGATAAGAATGGCACTGTTCTAGGTCAGGAAACTGAAAAGTTGTCCAATGTATATTATGATACGGATTATTCCATATCCTTTGGATATTACACATCATACAGTAAATTGGATTTAGATCATGTTAAAGTAGAGATAATTAAGAACGGTAAAACCGTTGATGAGTTTACTCATAATGTTGACAAAAACAAGTTAAGTTTTTTAAATTAAGGTGATAGAATGGCTGAATTTTCATTAGATGTAGATGAAATTAAAAATGATGTTGAATCAACAATAAAAGAAGAAGAAGTTAAATTAGAGAATTCCAATCTTAAAAATCAAGCACAAGACAATGCGGTCGCTATCTTTGATGCTGATTTAAATGATCCGATGGCAAGGGAAAAAATATTAAAACCTTTGGATAATTTTGGTATGACTGACATGTCAAAATCAGCATCTCATAATGAGATGTTATCCACCAGATTAAACGATTTGAGCAAAGGTGGAAAAGAAGCAGACAACATTGGGGAAAAATTACTTGAATTAGACCAACAAATGAAAGATTTAGACCCTAGTAAAGTTGATTTCGCTAAAAAGGGCATGCTTGGAAATCTGGTTAATCCTGTGAAGAAATACTTTGCTAAATATGAAAAAGCTGAAGTGTCTATCTCCAACATTGTCGCATCTCTTGAAAAAAGCAGTAAAGTACTTCAAAATGACAATGTCACTTTATTAAATGAGGAAAATTATTTGAGAGAGGTCACAAACAAGCTCCTTGCAGACATTGAACTTGGTAAGAAAATGGACGAATCCATTGAAGCACAAATTCAATCCGCTGAAATTGAAGGTGTCGATGAGGATAAAATCGCTTTTGTACGTGAAGAAGTTTTATTCCCATTAAGACAAAGAATCATGGATATGCAGCAAATGATTGTTGTAAACCAGCAAGGTATTGTTTCATTGAATGTGATTAGAAGAAACAATAAAGAGCTTATCAGAGGAGTCAAACGTGCCCAAAATGTCACAGTTTCAGCATTGAGAACCGGTGTGATGGTTGCAAGTGCACTTTATAATCAAAAAATTGTCATGGATAAAATCAATATCCTAAATAAAACCACTGAAAACATTATTGAATCAACTTCTCACATGCTCAAGGAACAAGGAAGCGAAATCCAAAGGCACAGCGCTGAGACTATGATTTCTCCGGAAGTATTGAAAGCTTCATTTTCAGAAGCACTTCAAGCTATTGAAGATGTAAGCACATACAAAACAGAAGCACTTCCTAAAATGAAAGAGACAATTGACGTGTTCAGTGAACTTGCAGACGAAGGTCAAAAAGTAGTTGAAAAAATTGAGACTAACAACAAAGAGTTATTGAATTAAGTGGGATTACTCCCACTAATTAAATTATTGGGTTTAAAATAATGAATGCATTTGAGAAAATCAAAAGGTCATGGTGGGTAATATTTTCAGTACTCATTGTTTTAAATGGTCTTGGATTTATATACATAGGATTTTTGCATAAAAACAAAAATTGGGTTATAGAAGGAATTATCTATGAAATTCCATGGTTATTTGGAATTATATTATCCGATTTCGATCCAATTTTAGATGTTTATGTTGCAATATCCATGGTGCTTCTGCTTGTTTCCATTGTCAGGTCAGTTTGGGTTGCAATTAAACTGGCTGATGTGTATGATAATGAAGATAAGTATGCAATTCAATCTACCCAATTAAATAATTCAAATGTCAATAAAGAAAATAATGACTTTCCAACTACAATTGCATGTTGCTCATGCCTAATTTTAATATTTATAGCATATGCTATTCTGGCATTTATGTAACTTAAAATCCATAATGGATTTTAAATATTACTTTTTTTAAAAATATCACCATGAATAAAAAAATTAAAATTGCTATTATAATTATATTGCTTCTAATTGTTGGTTTTGCAATATTTTACATTAACGATTATTATCATGCGGAAAAGATTGCTACAGATTGCTTGAATAATAATGGTGATGTTTCACTAATAAAGACATCCAACGGAATTCTTTTTGATGGTCCGGGCAATGATACTGCACTGATATTCTATCCTGGTGCAAAAGTTGAATATACTTCATATGCGCCGTTATTCATGAATCTATCAAAACAGGGAATTGACTCATATCTGGTTGAAATGCCATTCAATTTAGCATTCCTGGGACAAAACAGTGCTGATGAAATAATTGATGCAGGCAATTATTCACACTACTTCATATCAGGCCACTCACTTGGAGGGGCAATGGCAGCATCATATGTAAACAGCACAAATAAGACAGATGGTCTGATATTGTTTGCGGCATATCCTACTTCTGAAATTGAAAAGCCAGTATTGTCCATATACGGAAACAAGGATAATGTGTTGAACCTGGAAAAATACAATGAATCCAAGCAACTTATGGATGATAATTTAACAGAAGTTGTCATTGATGGTGCAAATCATGCCCAGTTTGCATATTACGGTAATCAATCTGGAGATGGAATTGCCAACATCTCTGCAGAATCACAGCAAAAGCAAAGTGTAAATGAGATTCTTGCGTTTATTGGTGATGTGTTAAAATGAACTGGCATATTAAGAAATTTGATGAATTATCACTTAATGAATTATATGGGATATTGCAGTTAAGGTCCGAAGTATTTGTTGTGGAGCAGGACTGCGTATATCAGGATTTGGATGACAAAGACCAGGTATCCTGCCATCTATTTCTGGAAGATGATGGGGAGATTATTGCTGTTTCAAGAATTATTCCTGAAGGCATTTCATATGACGAAATGTCAATCGGACGTGTTGTCGTTAAAAAATCTCATAGGGGAAAAGGTTTTTCAAAAGCAATGATGGAAAAAGCAATAGGTTATATTATAAACGATTTGGATAAGTCAAAAATAAAATTATCAGGTCAGGCATATCTTGAAAAGTTCTACACTGACCTTGGATTTGAGAGGGTTTCAGACTGCTATCTTGAAGACGGAATTGACCACTTTGAATTTCTCTTTGAAAAGAATTAGTTAATCATTAGCTAATTTATTCAGTTCATCACCGGTTAAGTGGAAAACGTTCCAGTCTTTTTGTTGTGCGCCTAGAGATAAATAAAAGTCTATGCTTGGCTGGTTCCATGAAAGGCATGTCCATTCAAACCTTCCATAACCTCTTTCCACAACAATTTTAGCTAATTTTTTAAGAAGTGCCTTGCCGTATCCTTTTCCACGATATTCCGGATCGACAAATAAATCTTCAAGGTGCAGGTTAACGTTAGATATGTAAGTTGAAAAGCTTAAGAAAAATAATGCAAATCCTATTTCCTTGCCATCTTCCAAGGCAAAAATAACTTCCGCTTGCTTTTTATCGAAAATCCATTTTTCCAATTCTTCTTCAGTGGCAATCACTTCATCTAATCTTTTTTCATAATCCGCTAATTTTTTAATGAATTCTAAAACTAAACTGACATCCTCCCTGGATGCATTCCTAAAAGTTAATTCTGACATAAGATTATTTTTATTAGTTAAACTAAATATAATCATATGTTCAGAAAAATGAGAAGGCATAAACAGGAACTTTCAAAAGAGGAATGCCTTGACATTCTAACCAATGAACCCAGAGGCTTCTTGGCTTTGTTGGGGGACAACGATTATACATACTCCATACCTATGAGTCATGTTTTTGTTGACGGTAAAATTTATTTCCATGGCGCCAAGGAGGGTCATAAGAATGATGCAATCAAAAGGCATGACAAAATATCTTACTGTGTAATGGACAATGGTGTTAAATCCAAGGACAGCTGGTGGTATACATTTAAAAGCGTAATAGTCTTTGGGAAAATCAGAACACTGGATGATGATGAAGAAAAAATAGAAAAATTAACCTATTTAGGAGACAAGTTTTTCCCGACTCATGAAGAGACAGTAAATGAAATCAATAGGCTTCTGGATAAAACTGAGGTTTTTGAAATCACCATTGACCATATGAGCGGCAAGTTAGTAAGGGAAAAATGAATTGAACTGGTGGACTGATGAACAAGAATAGAATCTTTTATTATGATGTGTTGCGTTCCATTGCAATTATAGGAATTGTATTCTGTCATGTTGCAACTTCATTTGTCTTGACAGGAGTAAATAGCTCAACATTTTATATTTCAGCTTTTTTCGATTGTTTTAGGGACTTTTCAATACCTATTTTCGTAATGTTGAGTGGGGCGTTGCTTGTCAATAAAAGAGATTCTTTAAAAACTTTCTTCAAAAAGAGATTGTCCAGAATTTTCATTCCGTTTATATTTTGGGCAATTATTTATATAATTTATTCTTCAGCATACATTAAGCACACATTTGATTTTTCAAGTGCAATAGACATATTCTTCGGAACCTCAGGCACTTTGGGAGTTGCATTTTGGTTTATCTGGATGATTGTCATCATATATATTGGAATATTTTTAATTAATAAGATAATTGAATTCGGATGCAAAAAAAGAGAAAATTTCTCCAATGAATTCATTGCAGTTCTAACTTTGTTGGCTTTGGCATATATTTCCTGTTCCGATTTTGGGTTGTTTAGTCCGTATACTCCTAAACTGCTTTATTTTGCTTCTTTTTTATCATATATTATAATTGGATATTTTATTGCCAACAATGAATTAATCGGAAATAAAATAAATTCAAAAATAATTATTATTGTCACATTATTGGGATCCTGTTGTTTATATTCATATTACATATTTGGTTTTGTTGTCCCGCAATCCATTTCGGCCAATCATTTTGTTTACAGGGGTTATTTTAACCTTCTGCTATTGGCGCTTGCGGTAGATATTTTTGTTTTATTCAAATACCTTTCCAAGACCAAGTATCTTAGAGGTCTGGAGGAGTCATATTTCGGAAATGCCATAATTAATCTGAGCAAATACAGTTTCGGTCTGTATCTTTGTCATTACCTGATACTTTATATATTGAGATTGAATCTTTTTGGATTTTATCACGGCTGGAATCCATTAGTGAGCATATTGATGTTGGTAATCCTAACTGTTTCAATTTCATTATTGGTTTTATGGGTTTTAAGTAAAATTCCATACCTTGACAAATTCACTGGAAAGAGTTAAAATAGATTATCGACAAAGTAAATTTATGATTGGAAATGACTGGGATTTAGCATTAAAAGATGAATTTGAAAAAGAATACTTTTTGAAGATAAATGAGTTTATCGATGAGGAATATGCAAGCAAGACAATCTATCCTCCTTACGAGGACATATTCAATGCATTTAAACTCACTCCCTTGTGCAATGTTAAAGTTGTAATTTTAGGACAGGATCCTTATCATGAAAAGGGACAGGCACATGGTCTTGCCTTTTCAACACCTGACGGTCACCCAATCCCAAGGTCACTAAAGAACATTTTTAAGGAAATCAATGCAGAATATGATTATTCTATTCCAGAATCAGGATGTCTTGAAAAGTGGGCAGAACAAGGTGTGTTTCTTCTCAACACGGTTTTAACAGTTGAAGAGGGAAATGCCAATTCCCACAGCAAATGCGGATGGCAAACATTCACAGACAATGTAATCAGATTATTGAATGGTCAAGACCAGCCTATAGTATTTTTGCTTTGGGGAAAGCAAGCTGAAAAGAAAAAGGAATTGATAACTAATCCAAATCATCTGGTTTTGATTACGTCCCACCCCTCACCATTTTCCGCAAGAAGAGGATTTTTCGGCTCAAATCATTTCAGATTGGCAAACGAATTTTTAAAAGAGAATGATATAAAAGAAATTGATTGGAATTTGGAATAGATTTAATTTATAATTCCAAATCCAAATCCGTTTGTTCCAACAGATACAAATGAATGTGGCCCGCTGTCCTTGCTTGGATAGTCATATCCTTGTGAATTTTCAATTGAATTAATTATCTTATAGTTCTGATATTCCTCGTTCAGTATTTTGTAGAATTCCTTATGTGAATACTTGGATTTGGAACAACTTTTAATGACTTCCTTTATTGTAGGAGTTATCTTGTTTCCATGCCATGTAATGTAATAGAATTCCTCTCCTGATGAAAACCAGAGAATTGACTTGTTTTTGTCATCATGTCTGTCAAATTTTGAAAAGAATACTGCATCATGGCCTGAAACTTTTACTTTTTTCATAGTGCTGTAATGTTCTATAAAATATCCGTATAGTTCCATTATTCTTGGATTGACGTATCTGATTGAGAAGACATCAATGTCCTCATCGAATTCATATAAATCAAAGTCACTGGAATATGGATTTTCGTACTGTGGTGGTATTTTAAACTCTTCATATCCAACGGTTGCGGTAGTCCAATTGGATGAGTCAATTGCGCTGACACAGTTCATTAGCACTATTAGTGTTATGAGAATTAGCAAAAGTTTTTTAATCATGGTAATAGTATGTGAGTAATCATATTTAAATTACTATTTCGTAATCTGTTTTTCTATTGTCCCGCATTCTGGAGTCCATATCAACTAAATCATACACTAAAGGATTTCTCATCAGCATGGTCCAAATTTCATAGGTTACCTTAACAAATTCTTTGTTTAACTGGATATGGTCATGCACGATAGGGCACTTGTACGGGAATTCGCTTTCATCAAAAATAAGGTGGAATTCTCCTTTCTTGTTTAGATGAGGAATTAACGGAAATGTTCTGCATTGGATTGGCCTTATTGATCTGTCACATTTGGGTGGATTGACACATTTGACAAGATAAATCTGACCTTTCCAGGAATGAGGGTATTTTATTTCAGATGAATCCATGTAGTATAGCTCAAATTCATCACTGTCTTCATACATCAGCTCTTCGCCGGGCAATAGGTAAAGAGCCAGTTCCTCATTTCGATAGTCTTCAGCATCATAGACGCAGCACACCTCTCCGCAGAGCTTTCCGCAGTCAAAATCGACCGGTGTAACTTCATCGAGTCTTCTGTAAATTTTTTCTATGCTTCTTTTCATTTCATCTGCAGTAATTTCCATAGATTATCATTTATTCTTTCAAGTATTTGATTATTAACACTAACTTTATTAATTTTTAATTGAAAAATATATTAGTATAATAATTTTGATGGGATAATAATGCTTTTGAAAAAGGATAGAATTTTTTATTTTGATGAAATAAGGGCATTTGCCATACTTTTGGTATTGCTTGCACATACCATTAAGAATTTTCCGGTTAATGTCAATTATTTGGCATCTCCAACTCTCCTTTCATATCTTACAGTATCCCGAATGGGCGTTCCATTATTTTTCATGCTAAGCGGAGCGTTATTGCTGGGTAAGGATTATTCAATATCCTCATTTTTTAAAAAAAGATTTTCAAGAGTATTGATTCCTGCCATATTTTGGTATATCATTTTGTTTTTATCAGTTGCCTATGCAAATGGATTCAATTTTGATTTGATGTACATATGGATATATGACGCTCCGGTTCCATGGTTCGTATGCGCCATAATTGGTGTGTATCTTGTCATGCCCGTGTTCAACTCATTTGTCAAGGAACACGGAACAAAAGGAGCTGAATGCTTCTTATTGATTTGGCTAGTTTTAGTTATCTTAACCAATTATAATCTTGCTCAGGACTATTATCCTAGTCTGATATTTTCAAACTTCGGAATCAATATCGGTTATGCAGTTTTGGGTTATTATCTGACTAATAAGGAGTTCAATATATATTCATTGCCTATGGTCATATTCAGTTTAGTAATTTTCATTGTATGCCTTGCAATCAATATGTATTTGGCATATTATTTCACAAATATCGTTTACATTGAATCTATTTCAATTATCATTCAATGTTCAGTGCTCTTTTTAGCTTTAAGATATTTAACTAAATATGCAAAATTCAATCCTAAGAGGCCATTGTCCAAATTGCATAATTTCATTGAAAAATCATGGATTGGAACATTCATATACACATTAAGCATTTGCAGCTATACAATCTATCTGATGCATTACCATATCGTGAATCTGCTTATACAATATTATCCGATTAGAACATTTGACCTTGTCCCGGTTGTATTTCTGTTATTGGCTTTAGGATCATTAGTTGTTGCTGTAATATTGTCAAGAATTCCTGTTTTAAATAGGATTGTTGGGATTCACTAGTGTGGAGATTACTTGATAAAAGCAGTACAATTTTCCATATTCAATGTGGTGTTAGTTTTGAAAAGTAATCAAAATTGCACACTAAATGTTAACATATAAATTAGATGAATTAAATAATTAATATATTGTAAACATATGCTAATTTATTATTGATTCATGAGGGGGTTTTGATTGTATAAATTAAATCAGATACAGAAGAACTTATACCAATTACTGGTTGAATTGGATGAAATCTGCAAGAAATATGATATTGATTATCTATTGGCAGGTGGGGCTAGTTTAGGTTCAATCAGAAATCGTCGTTTCATGCCATGGGATGATGATATAGATTTATTTATCACAAGAGATAACTGGAATAAATTAAGACATATCATAGAAACTGAAGAGAATGTTCTTCCCGAAGGCCGTTCCATGGTATATAAGGAAAATACTCCCTATTATTGCAATCCCCTTCCAAGATATGTTAACACTGAAACAACTACAATTTATTCATCCCAATCATTACCCGCAAAATCATGTGGACATCAGATTGAGTTTTTCATTTTTAATCCAATGCCTTTAGGGGAAAAGGCCAAAGAGGAATATTTGGATATCCTTCATGTTTACACGGAGTTATTATCTCCATATTTTGTTGTAAATCAAAGGGCAACACTTGAAGAATGGGAAAAGCATTATGAATTGTATGAACACTATTGCCAAAGGATAGATGATGAGGGCGAAGAGAAAGTCCTTAAGGAGCTGGAAGATACCTTACAGCAATATTCTTCAAAATACTGTGATCAGTATTGTGTATTTTGGGGATACAATAAGCATGTTTACGATAAGGAGCATTTTCAGCTTGAAAGTGAAATGGGACAGTTTGAAGACGGGATTTTTCCGCTTGGCTATCATCCGGAAGGAATTCTTAGATCTGCATATGGTGATGACTGGATGTATATTCCAGAATATGAGGAACAGCTGGTTCATAATGCAGTAAGAAATGATTATCTTCCATTTGAGGAATATTCCAATCGTTATCTTCCAAAAATAAATCGCGAATCTATCTTTGAGAAATGCAAAATTAACAAGCGCAATAATGCTAAGGTATACTATAAAAGAAGAAAAGTTGAAATGTTGATTGCTAAAGAGATAGTTGCCATTGGTTCAGTTCAGACTTCTAAAGATTTGGATGGCAAGGACGATTATTTACGTTCTCTTCTTGAGAATAAGGATTATGACAGTTTATCAAAGGTGTTTAAAAATTTCACTGAATTGCAGAATGTTGAGAACGTATTTAAGTATAATATTCTTGTTCCTATTTCAGATAAAAATCTTGCAACATATTTGCTCTCCTTGATTGAGCAAGGAAAATATTATGAGGCTTCAAAATATCTGGATGCTCGTGAACACCAAGAGGAACCTTTAAATGATGAATTAATTGATATTAAGGAAATCATTTCAATCTGCCATGATATTTCTGTAGCACGTTATGATATGAAAGATGTTGAATTAGTTAGAACCCTTGTTGAGAAATATGAAAATAGATATGATGATTTATTAGACATTTATCGTGCAAGAATATGGGTTATGGAAAATATCGCCGAAACTACTGAAGATTATAAAAAGATTGATGAATTATGTAATCATGTTTTATCATTATTCCCTTTTGACGGGGAAACAATGGCTTTTCAGGCAAAAGCAAAATCTGAATGTGGAAAGAAAAATGAAGCTAGGAAACTTTATTTAAAATCCATTGATAATACTAGAAATGGAATAATTTGGCAAAAGGTTGAAGATGAGTCAGGAATCAGCCGTATGGATAAGGAAGCCAAGTTAATTGAGATGTTAGAAGGTTAATGAGGAGTAGGGACACAATATTGATTGTGTCTGGAAGTTATGTGTATTTAAAAAGATTGGGGGATTTTGTATTAGAACAAGACATGAAGTTCAATTGAAGCTACTGGATGAGATAGACACTATCTGTTCCGACAATGGTCTTCATTATTTTTTAATAGGTGCTAATTCTCTTAGTGCTTTCAAGGACCAAACTATCGACAACGGATCAAGGATGGTTGCAGTAGCTATGCCTTCAGAGGATATTGAAATATTTGCTAAAATCGTAAAGAAAGAATATAACAATGACAGATATGTTGACACCAACATAAACAACAGAGAGGATTCATCATTTTTCGTCGCCTATGGTGATAAAAACTCTACATTTTTTGTTCTATCAAATTTAGATACTTTAAAACCTCATGGAATTATTATTCGTATTTATCCTATTCGTAAGTCCATTATCCGTTTTGAGGATGAAACAGAACAGCAGATTTCTTTCTATGCATCAATGAGACATAGTTTCAATAGTTTCATTAGAAAAAATTTTCTTTTTAGAGATGTTTTCTATGTGAGATATGGTCTAAAAGTCATTAATTTTGCACATGGTAATTTTGCAAGGGTTAAAAATTATTTTGCCAGCAGATATCCGAAAGCTGTTATAAAAGAAAAATTATATGATATTTTTGGTAGGGATTCTCACTTAACTAATTTCCTACTTGATATATATAAGTTAATTTATTCATCTTTTGATTACATTTACTTCTATTTCAGAAATTTAAGGAAACATCCATTCATTGAAACCTGGGATGATTTAAAATTGTATAATACTGCCAGAATTATTAATAAAGACTTGACCACCGAAGTAATGGGTGGTGTTGATAAGATGGATGTGGATGGAATTGATTTGAATCTGATGGGGTCTGAATTTTTTGAAGAAGTTTATGGAAAAAACTATATGAAACGAAAAGTCGGATTTAGGCCTCTTAAACCTAATGCAGTTTTAGATACTGGAACCGGATATCAAAAAATTCTCAAGCAAAGAAAAGACAACATCGGTGAAATCAAAGCTCTTCAAAGAGAAATAAGGAATACAAGATATGAAGTACGGGAGGAAACCACTGCCGTTAACAAGATTTTTAAACTTGTAAAAATGACTGATGCTCAAATTAGATATCAAAAGTTCTTTGAAAGGCGAAGGGAATATTTGTTTTCATTGGATATTGATGATGAAGATGATTTCATAGAATTGTATCATAGGTTGTTGCCTATTATAAACACTTTAAAAAGGTATTCAAATGATGATATGACCTTTTCAATTGATGATGAAGCCGATTCATTAATTCATGATGTATTAATAAGAATGGGTGAAAATGATTTGGTTTCTAAGTTAAAAGAGTTGTCTAAAAAGGAATATTTCATAGAATAACTTTTTTTTTAAAATTTGAAATATACTATTTTTTTCATATAAAATTAAAAAAAGAAAAAGGATTAGTTAAATCAATAACTAATCAGTTTGGCCTATCTGTATTGAATTTATCACTGGATCTGATTCCGACCAATGAAGCAAACACTGCCAATATGCATGCTATTGTACATATTAGACAGATGGTCTGTGATGCTTGCACAATCATTGACGCATATTGTGGAGCCAGCTCTAAGTTTCCCATAACCCATGCGAATACAAGAGTTAAAAGGCCTAGACTCATTGTTTGACCGATTGTTCTCATTGTTGCCTGTGAAGCAGATGCAGTTGGTGCATCTTTTGGCGGAACTGAGCTCATGATTGCATTCATATTCGGGCTTGAGAAAAGTCCCATTCCAATACCCTGCAAAATCATCGCTAAAACAACAACATATAACGGCGTGTCTCCTGTCAGGAATGTTAATATTGCAAGCGCAACTGCAGCGATACCGATTCCAATTGCTGCAAGTTTTTGAGGATGAATCCTGTCTGATAGCTTTCCTGAATTTGGAGCCATGATTGCCATAATGATTGGTGTGATAATCAATATCATTCCTGACATCTGTGCATCCCATCCTCTCACATACTGGAAATGATAGTTTAAGATGGTTGTAACTACCATAATAGCCAGATAACTGCATAATGCAGCAATATTGGAGGATGTGAACTTCTTGTTTTTGAACAGGTTCATATTGAATACTGGAGATTTTTGTCTCAACTCATAGGCACCAAATATTATAAGCAAGATAATTCCAAGAACAGTCAATATTTTACCGGTTGTTGTGATTAAGGTAGTGAATCCGTATATGAATAACAAGATTCCAATACCATATAGGATGGAACCGACTTTATCGATTGTGTCATCTTGATATGTCTTCCACTCTTGCGGTATTTTTAAAATCATCAGTATTATACATAATACTAAAAATGGAATTACAAAGTAAAACATTGACCTCCAGCCGAGGTTATGAACTAAAAATCCGCAGATTACCGGTGACAGTGAAGTTGCAAGATATACTCCGGTGACAGTAAAACCCAATGCTTTTCCTCTGTTTTGTGGTTTAACTGCTTGAACGACCATTGCCATTGCAGATACATTTAGGAATGCCACACCTGCACCTTGAATCATTCTGAATACCAAAAAAGATTCGGTTGAAAATGCAAGGCATGCTCCAATTGATCCGAATAAAAACACTAAAATTCCAGCAAGAAGTGACTTTTTAACACCGAATTTTCCAGAAATCTGTCCGGCGGGAACTGTAAAAACCGCCACGACCAGGAAAAATATTGTCGGAACCCAGTTTTGAATAACGTTATTCATTGCAAAGTCCTGTGCAATTGCCGGAACTCCTATAATTATACCATTTGACAAAAACACCGCAAAAAATGATGTTATAAATGATACAAAGATTACATATGTTTCAAACTCTATTTTCATAATAACTCCTCTTTCTATTAAATTTTAAATAATATTATCTCTCTAAATTAAACGTATCTTTTGATTTAATGCCCACCAGGGAAGCAAAGATTGCAACTATGCATATTGCAGTACATATTATGCAGACTAACTGTGAACTTTGAACAATTAAATTTGCATATTCGGAAGAAAGCTTCAAGTTGCCCATCACCCAGGCGAATACTAATGTTAAAAGACCCAAACTCAATGTTTGACCGATTGTTCTCATGGCGGATTGTGCAGCTGAAGCGTTTGGAGTTTCTTTTGGTGGTACTGAACTCATAATGGCATTGGTGTTGGGTGTTGTGAATAATCCCATTCCAATTCCCTGCAAAATCATGGCTATGATAATTAGGTAAATTGATGTGTTTGCATCTAAAAATATCAGTATCAATAATGTCACTGTTGCAATGCTCATTCCAATTGCCGCCAGTTTTTGCGGATGTATCCTATCAGATAATTTTCCGGCGTTAGGGGCCATAATTGCCATAATTATGGGTGTAATTATCAGCATCAATCCTGAAAGCTGTGCATTCCAGCCCCTGACATATTGGAAATGATAATTCAAGATTGTGGTTATTGCTGCAATAGCCAAATAACTGCATAATGCTGCAATGTTTGAAGATGTGAATTTCATATTTTTGAATAGTTTCATGTTGAAAGCAGGACTTTCAATTTTAAGTTCATAATATCCAAAAATAACCAATAGCATTATTCCAATTACAACACTTATCAAACCAAATGAATTCATCAAGTTTGTAAATCCATAAATGAACAATACGATGCCCATTCCATATACAATATATCCTATGCTGTCAATTTTACTGTTCTCATATGTTTTCCATTCACCTGGAATCTTCAATATCATGAGGGCCAAACAAAGGATTAAAAATGGAATTACAAAGAAAAACATTGATCTCCATCCAAAGTTGAAAACTAAAAATCCGCAGAACACTGGTGATAGCGAACCTGCTAAATAGATTCCGGTAACAGTATAACCCAGAGCTTTTCCTCTGTTTTGCGGTTTAATGGCTTGCACTACCATTGCCATTGCTGAAACATTTAAAAATGCTATGCCTATTCCCTGAAGCACTCTGAATAATAGGAATGATTCAGTTGAAAATGATAAACCCCCTCCTATTGATGCAAGAATAAAAACAACAAGTCCTGCAATCAATGACTTTTTGACACCATATTTGCCTGAAATCTGACCTGCTGGAAGTGTGAATACCGCCATTACCAGTAAAGCTATTGTAGGAATCCAATTTTGTATGATATTATTCATACCAAATTCCTTAGCTATTGATGGAACTCCCAAAACAATTCCCGCTGATAAAAAAACTGCAAAAAATGATGTTATAAACGACACGAACACTACATATGTTTCAGAATCCAGTTTCATATTATCACCTATTTTTCTTCAATCAGATTCATTCCTCTCATTGCTATTTCCTTTATTCTTTTTTTCAACTCAATATCTTCATCAGTAATTCCTACTTCATTTTCCCATTCTTTAGATATCTTACGATACTGTGGAACTAGTTCATTGCCTTTTTCGGTTGTTGTCAACATGTATTTGCGTCTATTTTCAGGATTCGCCTCTCTTTTTATATATCCTTCATTTTCGAATTTTTTAAGTATTTTTGCAATATTGCCTTTGCTTTGGCAGAACATATTCACCAAATCCTCCTGTGAGCAGTTTGGATGATCATAAATGAACATGATATAACGCACGTCATGTCCAAAATCAACTTCGTTGAATTTTGTTTTCATGTATTTCTGCTGATTTAGGGAAATATTATGAATCCATGCTATAAACGGTGATGTTTCTATAATTCCCTGAAAAATTTCATCTTCCATTGTTTCACCTAGATGATATTATTCATTTAATAATATATAATTGTTTCTTTTGAAACAGTTAATTATGAAACAATGGTGTTATCTAGAAAATAATTTAAAGTAATAATGTCAAATATATTATTAATTATTTTATTGGGGAAAAATTATGAGCAAAATGGAAATTGATTTAACTCCTGAACAGGAAGAAAAAGTAAAAATATTAAAAGAGAATGGTGTTACTATCGGTGAAGCCATTGATACTCTTTTTGAATTAAAAGAAAAAACATTGCCTGAAATCGAATCTATTGCAGATGAACAACTAGGTTTAATTGATAAAATCAAAGGATCTGCTTTGGATGTTGATGAGAAAGCTGAAGTTTTGGATGAAAATTTCGGTGATGCTGATAAAACTTATGAATTAAAAGCACAAGAACTTAAATCTAAAATTAGTTGGGCTAAAGACATCTTTAAATTTTAAATTTTCCTTTTTAACTTAAAATTTCACATCAATTAGAAAAAAATAAGCAATATCTAATTGATTACTTTTTTTTATTCTATAAAATATTCCATTTGGGACAATTTTTCTAATTTGTCCACTAACTCATCTTCATGCATTTTCAACAATACTTTTTTAACTAATAAATCTGCTTCTTCATCAATTGAAAATGTCATATTATATTCGGAGTATCTTCTTAGATAATTAATTGTCGGAGTTAAACGATTGTACAATTCAATAAATTCCTCTTCATCATCCATATTTAAAGAAAATAAGTAGTCCCTATGTCTTTCAAAGAATTTTTGAACTTTAATTTGAGCATCAGTCATTTTAACAAGATTGAAAACATTATTGACAACATTAGTCTCTTCCCTTACTTCATATCTTTTTTTCCTGATTTCTCTTTGTATAACTTTAATTCTTCTAATCGCTTCTTTTCGTTCTTCAATAATCTTTTCAAAACTATTTTCAGTATCTAAAATTGCAGAAGCTCTAAGAGGCTTACTTTTGACTTTTTTATTTTCATAATTTTTTCCGAAAACTTCTAAGAAAAACTCTGAACCCAATAAATTTACATCTATTCCATCTACATTGACCTTATTAACTTCATCAATTGCTTCAGAAGTAATTTTCCGTTTGATGATTTGAACAGAACTGTAATTTTCTAACTCATTCCAATTTTCAATGAAAGGGCGTTTTTTCAGATTCTTAAAGAAAAAGTATGTCCTATTGATGATTGAATATGCAGATTCATAAAGTCCAATCATTGAATCTGTAAGCCAGGAATCCCTGCCGGTAATATCCAGTATTTTTTCTTTAATAACAGCTTTAGGATATCTATTCTTCAAATATCTATTGGAATTTAAAATTAAATTATATACAAAATTAACAAAATTAAGGGTGTATCTGATATAAAATTTATCCTTATTTGTACTCTGTTTTCTAAAGAACTTGTTTAAGCTTGCTTTCATTTCAGTCCTAATACTTGAAGTTTCCTCCAAATCTGTTTTATCTATAACGGTTTTACGCATGGGATAAATACGAACACGAATACCGTGTTGTTTATGAATATTTAAATTTGTAAGAATAAAATCTGCGGTATTCTTATCTCCATAGGCAATATGGAAACGTGGATCCTCTTTATCATTAGTACTTCTTTCCACATACCTATCTGCTTTATAATCTTTTTTAATAATTTTACAAAAGATTTCTATATCTTCTGAAGGCATTACAACAGCAACCATTCTCGCACCGGTATTAATAGTATGGTTATTATATGCACTAAGTGAATTGGAACCTATTAAAAAATAATGTAAATTATATTCTGATGAAATTGAATCGATTTCATTTAATAAATTTAATTGAATTTCATGTTTTGTTAAAATATTATTTCCCTCCTTTATTCACTTAGTCAAAACATTATACTTTTTAATAATTATGATTATTTTTAATCATCAATCAGTTCAATAAGTTTAGCTTCAATTTCTATACGGCTTATTCCGGTTTCTTCTTCAACTTTCTGCCAAATTAAACCGTTTCTAGTATTATTAATTGATTGATTATAAAGTTTCATTGCATCTTTTTTATGTCCGCATTCCATTTTCGCTTTTGCCTGAAACGCCATTGTCTCCCCATCAAAAGGATATAATGATAAAATATGGTCACAGAGATTATCAATATCCTTATAATCTTCAATTGAATTGGCGGTGCTTTCCATAACCCAGATTTTTGCACGATAAATATCCAATAACTCAGGGTATTTCTTCTCATACTTGTTTATAAGTGATTGAACCAAGTCCACATCTTTTTTATCATAACGAGCTATAGATATATCCCTACACACTGATATTATATCTTTAATTTGATTGAATTCATCATTTAAAGGTTTGTCTTGCATTTCACGAACATTTAAAAAATTTGGAACTTCATAATATTTTCCTTGCCCAATTAGACAAAATAAATATGTTGCAAGATTCATATCTGAAATTGGCACAAGAATATTATATTTTAATACATCCTTTGTTTTTTGCAATTCCAGGAAACTTCTGAAGTTTTCAGAAAGCTTATCATAATCTTTATTATTAAGCAATGAACGTAAATAATTTTCTTTTCCTTCTAAATCTCTGGAAACCTGTATGGATCCAATAATAACTTTTTCTTTAGCCACCAACATGTCAACTTCTCTTCTCTGATAAAAAACGCTGGCGTTATTTCGTTTGTTAATTTTATATTTTTGGAAAACAGTTTCACGATTCATTTTAGGAAGATAACGGCTGGTATATTCTTTAAATGGAGTTTTATCATTTTTCAAACCTCCATGAACAACTTGTTCTTCATATTCAGGAATATACATCCAGCTATCACCATATGCAACTCTAAGAATGCCTTCAGGATAATAACCTATAGGAAATTCGCCATCTTCAAATTTGCCCATTTCACTTTCAAGTTCAAAGTGTTCCTTATCATAAATATAATTCTTGATTCCCCAACGCATGCAATATTGATCACAATCTTCGGGTGAATATTGTTGTAATGTTTCTTCTAATTCTTTAATGATTTTATCTTCACCCTCTTCGTCTATCCTCTTACAGTAATGTTCATATAACTCATAATGTCTTTTCCAATCTTCAAGAGAGGCATTCTTGTTTACAATAAAATATGGAGACAATAGTTCAGTATAAACATGCAATAAATCCAAATATTCCTCTTTTGCCTTGTCTCCTAATGGCATCGGATCAAAAATAAACAGTTCAAGATGTTGCCCACATGCTTTTGCAGGTAATGTTTGGGAAACGTAAATGGTAGTGGTTTGATCATTCACATATCTTGGAAGTGGATTGCAGTAGTATGGTGTATTCTCTTTATATACAAATGACCGTCCTTCAGGTAAAACATTCTCTTCGGTTTCTAAAATATGTCTTAATTTATTCCAATTGTCTCTAGTGATGTACAAATCGATATCATCATCCCATGGCATGAAACGATGATTTCTTACGGCACCTAATGAAGCACCTGCGGCCAATAGATATCTGATATCATACCTTTTACACAGGTCATCAAATTCAATTAATAATCCGTAAAGATTTTTTTGTAAATTGTTCATCTTAGACAATTGAAACCCTCGTTTTTTAAGAATTAAGTATTTTATTAAATAATTTTCTCATGATATAAAATCATGTAAAATTTTTTTCTTATTTAAAACTATAAACACAAATTAAATATACTAACTTATGTATTTATTTTCAATTGTAATAAAGGTTTTGCATTAGAGTCATATTTGAGTTAAGTATAAAATTTATAACAATTATTTTTACTTTAAATTCATTATAATAAATATTATACACAAAATTCTACTTTTGGTTAGTAATTGTTTTGAACTAATTAGTATTTTTAATTTTTGTTTTAAAAATATCGCTCAAAATTGAACAAATAAACAAGTATATGTCAAATAAAGAAAACAAAACTTAAAAACACATTCTATAATTTTAAAGATCAAAACTTAAATTCAAGAAAATGAGGATGATTTCTAAAAAGCCATTAATTAAATAATATTTTCATGAAAAAATTAATTCAAAATTGAAATTGAATTTAATTGATTGAATGAAGTCATGCTATATCATAATTCCATAATTTCTGATTTATTTTGTTATTAACTCATATTTTGGCTTTTGATAAATCTTACATGGGAAATATTAAAAATTAATACATTTAGGATAAATGTTTTCAATTTCATAAATTCAATTACCTTAATAGATAGTTTCTAATGGTTTAATAATTTTAATGATTATTTAAAGTATAAATTAACTTAATACTTTATTTTCATTTGATTTAATGCTTATTTTTAAAAATTAAACTCATTTAATCAAGTATATTAAATAAAAAGGTTTATATAAGATTTTTTAAATATTTATTCATAAGGTGAGAATTTTATCTCATTATGTTTAACAAGTATGTTATGGAGGAAATATTTTGAACAGACGATTTTTACTCGCTGTAATAATGGTGCTTGCTGTTGCATTATCGGTAGGTACCATTTATGCAAGTGATGTGAATACTACAGAAACATATACGGTATCACAAGATGACATGTATATAGCTGTATACAATTCAGATGTTGATAATGATTCATCTAATGACAATATTCTTAAATCTGATAATTCAGATATTTTATCAACTGATTCGGAAAGTAATTCTTTACTGAAAAGTGATAATAATGCAGAAGTACTTACAGCTTCAAAAACTGTTGACAAATCAAAAACTATCACTTCAAAAGACGTTACTAAATATTACAAGGGAAGTAAAAAGTACACCGCAACATTTTTAGACATTAATGGAAATCCATTGAAGAATACTAATGTAAAAATCACATTAAATGGTGTATCTTATACTAAAAAAACCAATACAAATGGTGTGGCATCCTTAGCGGTTAATCTTAAACCGGGCACATATAAGGTTGTTGCAAACAATCCCAAAACTGGATATAAGTTAACAAATACATTTAAAGTTTTATCAACCATTAGTGCAAGTGACATATCTAAAGTCTACACTGATGGCAGGAAATTCTATGCTACTTTTCTTAAAAGCACAGGAAAAGTGTTGGCAAACAAAAATATCAAATTTAAACTCAATGGAAAAACATTCACTAAAAAGACAAATTCAAAGGGTGTTGCAAGTTTATCTTTAGTCTCATTAAAAGTGGGAGCACATAAGATTACTTCTTATAATACTGACGGTTTGACAAAAACCAAGACTATTAAGGTTGTAAAGTCAACCACTTCAAGCTTAACTGCATCAGATTACACATTCCTTAAAAGTGATTCAAAAACAATCAAGGTTAAATTGCTTAATAAATTCGGCTATGCTCCTGGTGCAGGAAAAGTCATTACTTTTAAAGTCAATGGAAAATCATATACTGCTAAAACCAACAGCAAGGGTATAGCTTCACTTAAATTACCTTCTCTTAAGGAAGGCGATTACACAGTAAACTATAAATTTGCAGGAAATGCATTTTATAAGGCATCCAGCGCTAAAAGTAAAGTTACAATATTGCCAAGCAAAACACCTACTTTCACTGTAAAAAGTACAACCACATTCGGTTATGGTGCTGGCACCTCATTCAAGCTAGCTTTAACATCAGGCAGTGTTGCACTTGCTAACAAGAATGTTGCTCTTAAGGTGGATGGAAAAGAGTATACCAAAACCACTGACAGCAAAGGTATAATCTCACTTCCGATTGATTTGGCAGTTGGCAAACATACAATTACCTACACCAATGATGCTGATTCAAAAGTTGATTCCAAAACAGGATCTACTGTAATTAAGGTTGTGAAAAGAACTGCTTCATCACTTACATGGAAAAGTTCAACAACATTCGATCAAGGAAAACAAAGCTTCAGTGTATTGTTGCTCGATTCATCAAAAAAACCGATTTCCGGTGAGACAGTTAAGCTAGTTGCAAATTCCAAAACTTACACCGCAACAACATCCTCTACAGGATATGCGACATTCAGTGTAAGTCTTTCTAATACTGGTAAATATAAAGTCTCATACAGTTTTGATGGGGATAACCTCAATGCTAAAAGTTCAGGTAGTAAAACTGTAACTATAGAAAAAGCAGATGCAATTTCATTAAAAAATATTGTAAGTGCAGCTTCAAGTTTAAAAACATATTATGAGAAAAATAAGAAGTTTCCTAACACTGTTACAGCAGGAGGAATATCATTTACAATACCTGAATTCTTGTATTTGATGAGCCAGGCAATTTCTCAAATAGACAGTTCCGATACAAAGGACATTGCATATCTCAAGGGTGTTACAGCTCCAAGTTCACCTTCAGGTGATGACATCAGTGCAGATTTGAAATTGGCTAATTATGTAAAAACTGCGAAAAGTGTTTCAACTTACATTAGCAGCAACAAAAAGGCTCCTAATTATGCTTCATCTACTGCGGGTAAAATCATATACTCCGAAGTTGTAGATGCATTCTCACGAGTATTGGCTTTCTATGATAGTAACGACCGTTTACCTGGCTATGTGACTGTTATATATTCAAGTACAGGTTCTTCACAATCCGGAAATGGTTTGAATGAGAAGAATACCATATCTGATTTAACTGCTTACTTGAAATCTTCTAAAAATTGTCAAGTGAATAATTCAGCTATTAAAAAGGTAGTTGATTCATTAACCAAAAATCTCAAATCAGATTCTGCAAAAGCTAAAGCCATTTTTGAATATGTAAGAGACACATTGTCTTACAGTTTCTACTATAACACTGCACATGGTGCTGTTGGAACATTATCTGCTAAAAGCGGTAACTGTATTGATCATTCACATCTATTGGTTGCAATGTTTAGAACAGCGGGAATGGCTGCAAGATATGTTCATGGAACCTGTAAGTTCTCAAGCGGAAGCACATATGGTCATGTATGGACACAGGTGTTAGTTGATGGTAAATGGACTGTTGCAGATGCTACTAGTTCAAGAAATTCATTAGGAAAAGTTTCTAATTGGAATACCAAATCCTTTTCTCTTAAAGGTATTTATTCAGGTATTTCTTTCTAATTTCCTTTTCTTTTTTTCTTTTTTGAGGGTGACTCATAATTTTGTGTTTAAATTATTTTTCTTATTTTTTATCCTTTAATTATTTATACTAGGGGGTACAATCTATTAGTGTTAATTAACTTTTTGGTTATGTTTTTTAGGGTTTTGAGAAAGGATAAAATTGGTCAGCAATTATTAATTTCTTTGAACTTGAAAGAGTTAATTCCAAATGATTATCTGTGTTATTTTATTCAAATATTGTGGATGAAATTGATTTCACGAAAGTCGATTTAAATTATTGTTATAATGCAAGTAAGTCTGCTTATTCTCGTAAAATTTTATTAAGGTTTGTTTAATGGGTACTTTTGATGGTTGGTTATCTGGAAGACAAGTAGTGCTAAATCAGCTACAGATGTCAGTTATATGTATTTGGCAGGCATGGAAAAATCAGATTTCCTAACAATCAATAGATTCAAAGTTGATTATGCAGAATTAATCGAAGAAGCTTTTAAACAACAGTTTTAATGGTAAAAGAATTAGATTTAGTAAAACTCAAACACATAGCAATTGATGGAATAAAAATCAAAGCTAAAATATTAATAAATAATTTAACCAACCAAAAGAAAATAGAACTCTAAAAAAACATCTTATAAAAGAGTATTGAACTCGATGAAGAAGATGAAAGTCTGGAGATGAATCAGGAAATTCAGTACCAAAAGAACTAAAAGGTAAAGAATACTTTTATGGCAGTACTGACTTTTTAGATATTGAAGAACTTCAAAAACATGCTATAATTGTGGGTGCTGGTTTTGTAGGTATGGAATTTGCATCAATACTTGCTGAAGCATGACTTGGAGCAGATGTAATTGTAAGAGGAGACATGGCTTTAAATTACTTCTATCAACCATGTACGAAAAGTAATTAACATATTAAAAGAGAAAAATATCCGTTTCCATTTCAATTAAAGTGTAAAAGAGATTATATGTAATGTGGAAATTGATAATCCTAATCTAAAAGTTTTAAATATAGATAAAGCAATGAATTCTGATAGAGATCCAGAATCTAAAATAGATAATATTGCTTATGAAAAAGGGATTTACAGTTAAACCTTGATAGTGGTTTAAGTTTAACCGGAGATTATCTAGGCTGCAATGAGTTGCATATAAAATGTTTAGGCTATCGGTCTTGAAAATGTGGGATTAACCTGCACTAATAAGAAATTAAGGTAAACGGACATCTGAAACTGATGTTCCAAATATATATGCATCAGGTGATGTTGTAGATACTGGAATTGCAAAACTTGTAACCGTTGCAATACATCGATCAAAATACTTTACAAAGGAACTGTTGGGTGAATCAGATGAGATTACATATCTTGTTGTGCCTGCAGTTGCCTATACTATTCCAAGGATTGCAACGGTTGGAGTTCCTACTTATATTGCAGAGGAAGGTGATGAATATGACGTGTATACAATTAGATATGGTAATTCTTATTCACTAGAGCTTAAAAATGATAAAACTGCTGAGGCAAAGGTTATGTCGATAAGGACCTACAGATTGTAGGTGCTGAGATATATGCTGCAGATGCAGAAAACGTTGCAAACATGTTTACATTCATCATCAACAAAAAAATAACTCTTGAAGAGCTTGATTATATGATTTATGCATTACCTTCAAGCAGTTTCTGTCTGCTTGTATAAATTGAATAACATTCATTATAATCTTTAATTTTTTTTAAATTAACTTCCATTACTATTTTAATTTTTAAAGTAATTTTAAGTTTTTTTTAAAACTTAGAATGGTATTAGATATATTTTCATAGTAACTTTTAATATCTTTGATGGATATATAATAAATTAAGTTATTTTATAATATTTTAGAGGATTAATCATGAAAAAAATTATCACATATGGAACCTTTGATTTGTTTCATATAGGTCATTATAATATTTTAAAAAGAGCAAAAGAATATGGAGATTATCTAATTGTCGGTGTAACTGGTGAAAATTATGATGTTGGTCGTGGAAAATTAAATGTTCATGATTCTCTCGCAACCAGAATAGAAAATGTATTAAAAACAGGTTTCGCAGATGAAATTATTGTTGAAGAATATCTTGGACAAAAAATTGGAGATATTATAAAATATAACATTGATACATTTGTAATTGGGGATGATTGGAGGGGAAAATTTGATCATTTATCAAGATACTGCAATATGGTCTACTTAGAAAGAACGAAAGGTATATCTAGTACTCAAATTAGGGAAGAAACATTTAATCAATATGATATTGGAATGATATGTGATATTCTTGATGATAATCAAATTGTTAAAGAAGCAAAATTAGTAAATGGTTTTGAAGTAAAAAATGTCTCTTCTGACAATGAAAATATTTTAGAAGGTTTGCAAGAAAAATATTCAATTAAAAATTCATTTAATAGATATGAAGACATGATAAATGAATCAGATATTATTTATGTTCGTTGTTCTACTACAAAAAGATATGACTATATACTTAAAGCATTGAATGCAGGAAAACATGTATTATATGACCCTCCTGCAACATTTAAATCAGATGAATTAAAGAAATTAATAAATCTTGCTAAAGAAAATAATTTAATTTTAATGGAAAATATCAAAATGGTTCATATTCATGTATTTAATCAACTGTTGTGGATGACACAAGGTGGATTGATTGGAGATATTTTAAGCTTCAATTGTTCAATTTCTAAAAATGATGAAGGTCGTTCGAATTTATTTTATGACTTGAGCGTATATACATTATTACCTATGTTAAAAATCATGGGGTTAAATTATGAAAAAGCAGATTTCAATGTATCAAAAGATGGGGATAATATAGAATTTGCATCAATGAATTTTGTTTATCCAAATGGCAGAGCAGTAATTAATGTAGGTAATACAATACGTGTTGATAATCAACTTGAAATTATTGGAACAAAAGGAACAATTCGCATGAAAGGTGATTGGTGGAGAAGTAAAAATTTTGAACTTCATACACCTGGCTCAAGTGATGTGCAATTCTATACAACAAACTTTGAAGGTAATGGTTTTAAATATTTAATAAGGGAACTTTCATCCATGTTATCTAACAATAGAATTAATTCTAAATGTATTTTTGAAGAAGAATCTTTAAAAATGGTTGAGATTTTAGAAGAAGTTAAAAAAGCTGAAAATTAATTTTATTGGGGAGAATATTAATGAATAATTTACAAAAAAATTTGTTTAATCTATTAGTTGAAATCGATGATATATGTCAAGAGTATGACATTGATTACTGTCTTGCTGGAGGAGCAGGTTTAGGAGCAAAAAGAAATCATTGTTTTCTTCCGTGGGATGATGATATTGATTTATATATTACTAGAGATAATTGGGATAAGTTATATGAGCTAATTTCAAATAATCCTGATATGTTACCAGAAAATAGGGAATTGGTTTGTTATGAAAATTCAAAATATTATAGAAATCCTATTGTTCGTTATGTGGATAAATCAACCACTACTATTTATCCATCCCAATCTTTCTCAGCTAAAACATGTGGAGATCAAATTGAATTCTTTATTTTAGATCCAGTTCCAAATGTGGGAGAGGGACAAGAAGAATATATTAAATTAATGAGAGTTTATTTAGAATTGCTTTCACCTAATTTTTTATTAACAAAACGTATTCCATTATCAGAATATTTAGAGCATAAAGACTTGGTTTTAAGTTATTATGATAAAATGGATAAAGAAGGATATGATAATGTAATGAAAGAATTATTTGATAAAGTATTTACTTTTCCATTAGAAAAAGCCGATACTTTTTGCATGCGTTGGGGTGTGCGTACAATATTACATAAGACCAAATTCTATTCCCAAAAACGTTATGAAGAGTTTGAAGGAAGAATGTTTCCAGTGGCTTATGAATTAGAACATATGTTAAGAGTTGATTATGGAGATTCATGGATGTATATTCCTAAAGTTGAAAAACAATTAACACATAATCCTTTAATTAAAGATTTAAATCATCCTTTTGAGGATTTTACAAGCATATATCTTCAATTTATTAATCAAGATGAGATAATTGACTCTTTTGAAAATATTAAACGTACCAATATGGATTTATGGGTTCCAAAAAAAGAGATATCAATTGAAAAATTAAAAATGAAGGGTATCATTTTAAATAAAGAGTTACCATATATAATTGAAAAAAACAAATATGATTTAAAACAACTTTTATTAGATCATGAATTTGAAATTCTAGATGAATTATTTAATGAGTATTATGGTATTCAATTAACTAATACTTGCATAAGATACAATGTAATGATTGATATTAAAGAAGATTATTTAAAAATAGCAATAGAAAATAAAATTAGGCAAGGATTATATTATACTGCCAATACAATTTTAGATATTATTGAAGCAAATAATGCATTAACACCGTATCTTCAACATTTAAAGGATATTTGTTCTTATTGTAGGTCATTATCTATTGCCATATTTGATGATTCAAATGTTGCTGAAGTAAATTCATTACTAAATAATATTGATTTGGATTGTGTAAATTTAATTGATACATATAGAGCTACATTATGGGCTAATTTAAAAAATTCGAAAGAAGATTATGAAAATATTATTAAAAAAGGAAATGAAATGTTAATTGATTATCCAGATGATGGTGAAATCATGTCATATATTGCAGAAGCATATTATAAATTAGGAAATCTAGAAGAAGCAACTAAAATGTATGATAAAGCGGTTCATAATACAAGAAATGGTATTATTTGGCAAAAAGCTAAAGAATATGTTAATATAAATAGGTTAGGGGAGGAAAAAATTGATAGTGTCTAGAAAAGATATTCAGCTTGATTTACTTAATAAATTTAATGAATTATGTTCCAAAGCTAATGTAAAATATGTGTTACACGGTCAAGGAGCATTGTTGGCCTATACTGGTGATGAAATAGATAATATTGAATCATTAGAAGTAATGATGTGTCAAGGAGATGCTGAAAAAATAGTTGATTTATTAGATGATGATGCATATTACTTTGAAGATTTTCGTTCAAACCCTAAATTTGATAATCATTTCATGATGTTTGGCTATAAAAATTCTCTAGATTTAAAAATGAGAGATATAAATTTCATGACAACTAGACACATTGAAAACCATTGCATTAGAATTAATATTCGTTTCATTGAACATCCAGTTCCTAAGGGTAAAGGTAAAAAACTTAAAATATATCGTAAAATATGGAAATTAAAAAATATGGATGTTTACAGTAATAATTTATGGAAATATAAATATGGTAAAAAAGCTTTGGGCATATTTAGTAAAGTAATTGGGGAAAAAAGATTTGATAATCATAGATATAATATAAAGAAAAAAAATTATTCAATTGATACTTGGAATAATATTAAGAAATATCCATTAGTTAGAGTTTCTGGAACCAAAGCAAAAGATTCAAAACTATTTAATGAAATAGTTGCTACTAAATTAGGTGATGTTTCAACATATATTATTAAAGATTTTGAAAATTATGCCACTGCTTATTATGGAGTTAATTGGAGAATGAAAAAATGGAAATCATCTCCGGGTTGTTCTAGTACAATTATTAGTTGGGAAGAATATTCTATGTCTCCTGAATATCAAAAGTGTTGTGAAAAAATTCAGGAACGTTATGAAAATAATTACTACAGAACATTAGATATAGAGAAATCAAGAGATATTACAAATAATTTAAAAAATCATGTTCGTCAAAGTGGTCGTATTGTTCATACTCGTGATGATTTCATTGAACAAAAAGAAAAAATTCAAGAATTATATAAAAATAATGATTTAGATGAATTAGAATTAATTTTAAAACCTTTAATTCAAGCAATGCAACACGGAATAAGGTTAGGCTATACTTATTCTGTAGATGAGGATATAGATAATATCTTAGATTCATATTTAAGAAAAGTTGATAGAGAGGAATTAGCTAATCAAATTAAATCTTTAAGAATTAATGTATAGGGTAATATTATGTATTATATAAATAAAGATATTGTTAATTTAAATAGGATTTTTGATCAAGAGGGAAGGGATGGTTATATTCGTATGGATTTAAATGAAAATCCTGTAGGTTTATCCCAAGAATTTATTGATGAGGTTTTATCAAAGGTAACTCCTGAACTTTTGGCTAAATATCCTGAACAATTAGAATTTACAACTAAATTGGCTGAGTTTATTGGTGTTCAAATTGAAAATATTTGTTTAGTTAATGGTTCAGCTGAAGGGATTCGTAATGTTATACAGGCTTATAGTAGGCCTGGTGGAAAAGTATTATCTGTAACACCTTCATATGCAATGTATGATGTATATTGTAATATGTATGGTAGGAATAGTGTTCATGTGGAATATGATGAGAATTTAAACATGAATATAGATGATTTTATTAATGCAATTCAAGATGATGTTGATTTAGTAATTGTATTAAATCCGAATAATCCTGTTGGTGATGTATATACCTATGAAGAGATGGATCAGATTGTAGAAGCTTGTAAAGAACATGAATGTAATTTATTAATTGATGAAGCATATTTCTATTTCTATCCAAATTCTTTTATAAAATATGCATTAGAAAATGACCATGTTTTATTAACAAGAACATTTTCCAAAGTATTTTCATTAGCTGGAACTCGTTTAGGTTATGTAGTTGGAAAACCTAAGGATATTGAAATTGTTCAAAAATTATGCACACCTCATAATATTAATGCTTTTGGAATGTTATTTGCACAAGCAATTATTGAAAAAGAAGGAATGATTGATGATTTAGTTGAAAAACAATTAAACGGAAAACATCATCTAATTGATAGATTGACTGAAAAAGGATACATTGTTAGTGCAAAAGAAGGAAATTTCATATTTATCAAGCCAAAAATTGTTGATGCTTCTGAAATTGTTGAAAAAATGAAATATGAAAAGAAAATATTAATTAAAGTTTATAATAATGTTCCTGAATTGGGAGATTGTTTACGTGTATCAATTGGTGAAAGTGATGTAATGGACAAATTTATTGAAGCACTTGAAGATATTGATCGATAAATGAGTAAAAGGAGTGATAAAAATGAAAATTTGTGTTGTCGGAGCAGGAAACATTGGGTTGGTTTTAGCAAGTACATTATGTTTACAAAATAAATATGAAGTTGTTATATATACTCATAATAATTTTGATGTTTCAAAATTTATATTTGAAGATGCTGAAAACAATATTAAATATTCTAATTTAGATTTTACAGTAGAAACTGATATGGAAAAAGCATTAACTGGTGCAGATTATGTTTTATGTACTTATCCTGCATTTTTAAGAAAAGATTTCGTTGAACAAAGCAAAACTTATTATTCTAAAGATTGTAAATTAGGTTTCTTTTCAGGATATGGTGGGGTTGAGTATATGTGTAAAGATTTAGTTGATAAAGGAGTAACTATATTTGGGTTACAGCGCGTTCCTTTTGTTTCTAGACAATTTAATAAAGAAATCGCAACTTGTTTGTCTAGAAAAGAAAAATTATTCATTGCTGCAATACCTAAAGATAAAACTTCTCAAATTTGCGCAGAAATTGAAGAAATGATTGGCATTCCTACTGTTGAATTAAATGAATATTTAGCTGTTACCTTGGTACCATCTAATCCATTATTGCATTTATGTGGGTTGTACAATGTATTTAAAGATTATAAAAGAGGAGATTATTTTGATAGCCAATTAATGTTTTATGATGAATGGAATGATGAAACTTCAAAATTATTATTGCAGTATGATGATGAACTTCAAGAGATTTGTAATCGTATGAAACCATTAAACCTTGAGGAAATTGTTTCATTAAGAACATATTATGAATCACCAACTGCAGAAGCAATGACAAAAAAATTAAAAAGCATTGAAGCATTTAAAGTTGTAAAAGTGCCTTTAATAGAAAAAGAAGGAAAATATTTTCCAGACTTTGATTCTAGAATGTTTTTAGAAGATTTTCCTTATGGAATAGCAATTATCAAATACTTTGGAATATTAACAAATGTTGATACTCCTGCAATTGATAAGATTTTGAAATTTTATGAAGATATACAAGGAATTTGTTACTTTAATGAAGATGGTAGTTTTGGAAAAGATTTTATTAACTCAGGTGTTCCAGCAAATTTTGGTTTATGTGATTTAAAATCAATAATTGAATACTATCAAATATAATTTATATTTATAAGGTTTATTTTATGGAGAAAAAAGTATGAGTCATTTATTTACTATAGGTCCCGTTGAAATGTTTGATGAAACATTGATAATTGGTGGCAAACAAGTGCCCTATTTTAGAAATAATGAATTTTCACAGGTTATATTTTCAGCCACATCTCGATTAAAACAATTATTATTCAATTCTAATGGGGAAATACTATTATTTACATGTTCTGGTACAGGAGCTATGGAAGCAACAATAATGAATTGTTTTACTGAAGAAGATAATTTAATTGTGATTGATGGAGGCTCTTTTGGGCATCGTTTTGCACAAATGTGTGAAGTTCATGAAATTCCACACAAATCAGTTAAATTAAATTGGGGAGATACTTTAACAAAAGAAATGATTGAAGACATAATCGGTGATGAAAAATTCACAGGATTTCTTGTAAACTTAGATGAAACTTCAAATGGTCAATTATATGATATTAAAATGATTTCTGAAGTTTGCAAAGAACATGACTTACTTTTAGTTGTGGATGCTATTAGTGCTTTTTTAGCTGATGAAGTTAATATGGATAAATATGGTATTGATGCTGTTATATTAAGTTCTCAAAAGGCTTTATCATTAGCTCCAGGTTTGTCTATTATTGCATTAAGTGACAAAATGTTAAAAAGAGTTGAGAATATTGATTCTAAATCAGTATACTTTGATTTTAAAAATTATCTAAAAAATGGTGAAAGGGGTCAAACACCATTTACACCGGCTGTAAGAGTGATTATTGAGCTTGAGGCTATTCTTAAGTATTTTGAACAAAAAGGTATTGATAATATTATTCGAGAAACAAATGAACTTGCAACCTATTTTAGAAAAAGAATAAAAGAAATTGGATTAGATTATCCTGATTATCCTTTATCTAATGCTGTTACGCCAGTTATTTTTCCTAATAATAATGCAGAGGAAGTTTATTATAAATTAATTGAACAATATGGTTTTACAGTTAATCCAAATGGGAATAATTTCGTTAAATCAATGTTTAGAGTTTCCCATGTGGGTAATCATACAATAGATGATGTTGAAAAATTAGTATGTGCAATTGAAAATATTATTCAAGAGTAATAAATTATAGTCTTTTTATACATATGGGGGATTTCTTTGTCTGAAATGAATTCCATTCAAAAAAATTTATTTCAATTATTAATTGAATTTGATGATATTTGTAAAAAATTTGGTATTAATTATCTTTTAGCCGCTGGTGCATCATTAGGTGCGGTTAGAAATCGTCGTTTTATCCCTTGGGATGATGATATTGACTTATATATTACAAGAGAAAATTGGAATAAATTAAGACACATCCTTGAAAGTGAAGATAATGTTCTTCCGGAAAGTCGTTTATTTGTTTATAAAGAAAATACGCCATATTATTGTAATCCTCTTCCGAGATATACTGATGTTACAACCACTACAATTTATCAATCACAGGCATTAGCTGGAAAAGCTTGTGGTCAGCATCTTGAGTTGTTTATTTTTGATCCGATGCCTTTAGGTGAAAAAGAAAAAGAAAAATATTTGGATCTGTTGCATGTTTATACTGAATTACTTTCTCCTTATTTTGTTGTAAATGAAAATGCTTCTTTAGATGATTGGCAAAAACATTATGAATTATATGAAAAATACTCTCATAGAATTGATAAAGAAGGTGAAAAAAAGGTTATAGAAGAATTAGAAAAAGAATTGCAACAGTATTCCTCTGAAGAATGTGATCAGTATTGTATGAGATGGGGTAAAAAAAATTATATTTATGATAAAGAACTATTTGAACAAGGCCAATTTGGAGTATTTGAAGGAAAAGAATTTCCAATTGGAAAATATCCTGAATCAATGCTTAGGGTTGCATACGGTGATAATTGGATGTATGTCCCAGAATATGAAGAACAAGTGGTTCATGGTGGATTGAAATATGCGGATAAATCATTTTATGAATTTACAGACCGTTATATAAATAAAATTAATAGAGGCTCTGTTTTTAAGAAATATCAAAAAAATAAACGTAACAATGTTAAAGTGTTTTACAATAAGCAAAAATATTTAATGTTATCAGCCAAAGAAAAAGTCATTGTTGAATCAAAACACTTTATTGATTCTTTAAATAATAAAGAAAAATATTTAGAGGAATTGTTACAAAATAAAGATTACACAAGTTTATCTATTGAATTTGAAAAATTTCGTAATTTACAATTAAATAGTTATGTTAGAAAATTTAACATTTTGGTACCTATTTCTGATAATAATCTTAAAACCTTTTTATTAAGTTTGATTGAACAGGGGCAATATTATGAAATTAATAAATATTTGGATATTAGAAAAGTACAAGAAAAACAATTGCCCAATGATTTTGAAGATATTGAAAAACTACGGGACAGTTGTAGGGAATTATCTATTGCCCGATATGATAAAAAAGATGTTGATTTAGTTGAATCATTAATTTTAAAATATGATGATGTTTATCCAGATTTGTTAGATATTTATCGTGCAAAAGTATGGCTTTTAGAATCTAATGCTGATTGCTTTGAAGATTTTAAAAATATTGATAAATATTGTAATCAAATTTTAAAAATATATCCATTTGATGGTGAAATTATGGCTTCACAAGCAAAAGCTAAATTAGAATTAGGTGAAAGAGAAAATGCATTAAAATTATATAGAAAATCTGTTGATAATACTCGAAATGCTCTAATTTGGCAAAAAGTTGAAGAGGAATCTGGAATTAGTCGTATAGATATTGAACGTGAAATAATTAGGGAGTTAAATCATGAGAACTAAAAAAGACGTTGAATTAATGTTATTGAGTGAACTTGATGAAATTTGTTCTCAAAATGATTTAAATTATATTTTGATTGAGAATACTGCCTTAGATGCTTATCTTAATCATTCAATTAAAAATGAATCATCATTTAATGTTGAAGTTGCAATGACTTATGGAGATATTAAGAAATTCATCGATATTATTTCTAAAAAAAGTAATCGTTATATAGAAGGAATTTTTAATAATCCAAATATTACTCATTATTTCATTTCATATGGGGATGTGAATACTGCAAATTTCCGTATTATTGATTCTCATAAAAAAATACATCACGGAATAAATATTCACATACATATAATCCGTAAATCATCAACATTAAATAATGAACCAATCTCTGAATGGACTTCAATCCAAAGCAAACAACGGAAAATTCATGAATTAATTAATAAAAGGGTAATTAATAATAGATTAATACTAGTTAAGTGGGGTCTTGCTTTTTTAAGAATTTTATATAATATTACGGGTGGTGGAAATTACCATTATTATAGAAAAATTATTAAAAATACATATGTTGATAATTGGTCGGACATTAAAAATTATTCTAAAGTTAAAATAAAGGATAATGAATATGAAACAGGTATTTTAATGGATATTGACCAAGTTAATGTTGATAATTTAAATTTATATATGCCAAAGAATATTGAATTATTTTTATTTGAACTTTTTTGTGATGATTTTAAAAATACGTCTAGAATAAATGAAGATCAAAATATTGGAAGGATAATTGATACTGAGAATAGTTATAAAAAAATTATTGAAGAAACTAAAGATAATTTAAATGAAGTGAGAAAAGTCTATGAAACAATCATTTGGGATAGATTGAAAGTTAAAAATGAATCTAAAAGTATTAATAATGTTTGGAAACTCGTTGAAATGACTGATAAACAGGTACAATTCATAGAATTTTTTGAAGAAAATGGAAATTATATATTAAGTTTAGATTTAGATGATAAAAAGCAATATGATGAGTTAAAGCACGAATTAAAGCCAATTATTGTCACATTAAATAAATATGCTAAATACAACATGTCTTTTTCTATTAATCCTGAAATTGATGAATTAATTGATAAAATTTTAATAAAAGAAGGTAAACGAGATTTTGTTGAAAAAATTAATATTTTAAGACATAAAGAGTATTTTGTTGAATAATTTATTTAGATAATAATTTCATCTATTTTTGATAATTTAGACCATTCTTCGATTTGTTTAAAACCTACTCCAGAATGCATTTTTATTGCTGATGGAATATAATAAAATGAAAAAACACGTTTATTTTCAGAAAGCAACTCTTCACAAAGGGATGATAATGTTTCTTTTGAAAATCCTTTTCCTCTATAAGTGGGGGATGTTAAAACACCACCGATTACAGCTAATTCCTGAAGTTCAGCATATGTTCCTGCATGACAAATTATTTCATTGTTGTCTTTGTTACGTAAAACAAAATTGCGTCCAAAATTATTTTTTTTTCTTTCACAGTATTGTTCATATAATGATTTAAAACCATATGGTTTCCCTATTCCTTCATCTTCTGCAATTAATTTAACAATTTCTTCAAATTCTTCAATAGGTGCAGAATAAACATCTTTATTTGGAGGATATTCTAATTCAATCAATTCTCCAACAATGCCCGTTTCTTGTTCGTAATTAGGTAATGAATATTTAATAGAATCAATTACTGGTTTGATTGAGAATAGTACATGTGGTTCTTTTTTATTAATAAAATCAACAATTTCTTCTTTGATAAAATTTTGTTGTTTACTATAAATTTGGATGCCTCCATAATATTCGCTGATTATTGCACAAATTTCTTCATTTTCATTATATTGTATCCAAATATTGAAATTTTCATCATCAAGACCATATTTTTTCAAATCAATGTAAATATATAAACATTTTCCGTAATCTTCACCAATATAATTAAAAATAGACTTTATGCTCTCATTATTGCAGTCAACTATCATTTAAACCCTCATTAATTAAATTATATCTTTATTAATTATTATTTAATTAGTTAAATATATAATTATTCATCTAAACTGATTAATTGAAGTAATTTTTAAGTTTATAGAAACATTTATGTAATTTTATGTTTAATATGTATAATTAAAGGAGGAGAATTCAGTTGAGTAGAATGAACGTTTTACAAAATAATTTATATTCATTGCTGATAGAATTTGATGAGTTATGTAGAAAATACGACATTAAATATTTCCTTGCTGCAGGCACTGCATTAGGTGCAGTTAGGCATAATCGTTTCTTGCCATGGGACGATGATATGGATTTATATATCACAAGGGATAATTGGAATAAATTAAGGCATGTGCTTGAAACAAAAGATGATGTGCTCTTGAATGGTCGTTCTTTTGCATATCATGAAGCAACAGATTTTTATAGGAACCCTATTCCTAGATACATAAATAATGAAACAACCACTATTTATAAAACACAGGCACTAGCTGGAAAAGCTTGTGGACAACATTTAGAACTGTTAATAATGGATCCAATGCCTAAAGGAAAAGAAGCAGAAAAAGAATATATCGATTTATTACGTGTTTACACAGAACTATTATCTCCTTTTTTTGTTGTATGTAAATATTTATCTTTAGATGAATGGAAAAAACATTTTGAAGTATATGAAAAATATTTCGAAAGAGCTAATTCTGAAGGGGATATTAAAGTACTTGAGGAAATAGCTAATAAATTACAAAGTTATTCAAAAGAAGAAAGTGAAACCTATTGTATGCGTTGGGGAAATGTAATTTATACATATCCTAAGGAACATCTTGAAGAAAGTAGAATGGAAATGTTTGAAGAAAGAAAATTTCCAGTTAGTAAACATGCGGAATCAATGCTTAGAATAGCATATGGTGATGATTGGATGTATGTTCCCGAAATGGAAGATCAGGTAGTTAGAAACCCTTTAACAAATCTTAATACTCCTTTTAAAAAATACACAGATATTTATCTTGATAAAATTAATCGTAATGTAATTTTGGAGAAGTATAGGAAAATAAAACATTCTAATGCAAAAGTATTTTACAATCGTAGAAAAGTTGACATGCTTGTTGCAAAAGCAAATGTAATAGCTAAATCAAGACATATATCAAAGAAATTAGATGGTAAAGAAGAATATTTGCAATCATTATTGGAACACAAAGATTATTTATCATTATCTCAGGAATTCAAAAGTTATTCTGAATTACAAATGATGGGTGATGTTAAAAAATATAATATTATTGTTCCTATTTCTGATAAAAATTTCTTAATTTTATTATTAAGTTTAATCGAACAAGGGAAATATTATGAAGCAAATAAATTTTTAAATATTAGAAAAATGCAAGAAAAAGAATTATCTAATGAATTAAAAGATATTGATGAATTAATTAATATATGTAGGGAATTATCTATTGCACGCTATGATAATAAAGACATTGAAAAAGCTCAATCATTGATTGATAAATATGAAAATAAATATCCTGAATTAATTGATATTTATTGGGCTAAATTATGGATTTTAGAAAATAAATCTAATCATATTGATGATTTTAAAGAAATTGATAGATTATGTGATGAAATTTTAGGATTATATCCCTTTGATGGTGAGGCAATGGCAATTCAAGCAAAAGCAAAATTGGATTTAGGAAACAATGAAGAAGCAATGAATCTTTATAAAAAAGCAATATATCATACTAGAAATGGCGTAATTTGGCAAAAAGTTGAAGATGAGACAGGAATTAGTCGTACTGATATTGAACGTGACTTGATTGAGGGAGGATTATGAAAACTAAGAAGGATATACAATTAGAATTACTTCAAGAAGTTGATGATATTTGTTCAAAATATGATTTGAAGTATATATTAGTAGGGACTAATGCATTAAATGCTTTTCTTAATCATACTATTAAAAATGGACCTATTAAAGTTGCTGTTGCAATGACACAGGGAGATATTGATAGATTTTGCAAGATTATTGAAACACAATATGAGGATAATCGTTATGTAGAAGGAATTTTTAATAGTCCAAATTATCCGGATATCCATGTATCTTATGGAAATAAAAACACTACAGATTTTCATATGGTTAATTTAAATAAAAACATTCATCATGGTATTGAAATTCTTATTTATCCAATAATAAGATCTGTAAATAATGATGGGAGCAAAATAATTGCATATACATCAAATTTATCTAAAGAAAAAAAGATTCGCCAAAAATTAAATAGGAGAATTGAAAATCCAAAATTCAAAAATAAAAAAATTGCTATAAATTTATTAAATGGTTTTTATTCTTTAGTTGGATGTCATAAACGTTATTACAATAAACTAAAAAATAATATTTTCATTGATAAATGGGAAGATATACAAAACTATTCTAAAGTTCGTATTATCAATTCTAATGTTAATACTGATTCATTAAAGGGTGTTAATAAATATGAAGTAGATGGAGTTTATTTATCTCTACCAAAAGATGCAGATTTATTTTTTTCTAATATATTTGGAAAAAATTTTAGAAATAAGGAAATTAAAGCTAAAAGTCAAGGTGTTCGCGTAATTATTGATACTGAAGTAGGTTATGAAGAAATAATCAATGATATTGAGGATTTAATGATTGAATCTAAATCTACTTATGAAGAGATTGCATTAGAGTCTGCAACTGTTGATGGTGAAAGGAAATCCATTAATAATATTTGGAATTTGCTTCAAATGACTGATAAACAACTTGTGTATAAAGAATTTTTTGAAAATAATATTGGTAGACTTTCTGCATTGAATTTAAATGATGAAGAACAACTTAATCAAGCTTATATTGAGATTACACCTGTTGTGTCTACATTAAAAAAATATTCTAAATATGGAATGACATTTTCTATTGATTCGAAATCAGATAAATTAATCGAAGATGTTTTATTAGCTAAAGGTAACAAAAAATTAGTTAAAAAATTGAAAAATATATCCCAAAAACAATATTATGTAGAGTAATTTTTTTAATTATTTTGAAATTTAAATAAGTGAATAATTCATAATTTGATATTTAACATCGTATTATGAATTTTTAAATTACTTCAAAACCTATAAGTTTCTTATTGGAAATTAATTAGGGTCAGAATCAGTTTCTTCGGATAGTTTTGTAGTAATGTATTTCTTATTGTCATCCTGGAAAACTGTTGCAATGGTTAAGTCATCGCATTCCATTATGATTCTTGCAAGGAAGTTTTCACAGCTGGAAATACCAATTCCTAATCCCATTCTTTAGCAATTCTTTTTGACATGTTGATTGCATCATAGTCATGAATCAATACAATATCATCAATTAAATTCTGCTCGACAATTCTGGAATAAAGTCATCTTCGTTTCATTCAATCATAGGGCTTCCCTCTTTTATTTCCCTTTTAAGGATTGATAATGTTGATGGTTCCAAAGTAAATATTTTGGAATCTGGATTGTTGTCTTTCAATCTTTTTCCGATACTCATCAATTTTTCACAGGTTTCGATTCTGACACGAAAGTGTTGACTTCAAGTATGGCATCAATGATTTCCTTACCGGTTGTTTTATATTGAGATTCATTGTTTAATTTATTATCAAATTGGAGTGGTCTGTATGCATAAATCTTATCAGCGAAATCTTCTGCAAGCTCAAGAGCTCCTTTGATACAATGAACATGAGTACCCTACATTTCAATGATTTTTCTCCTTTCAAGGGATACTCAATCCGACATGTATGAACGTCATGCCTCATAAGGGCACCTATTGCGCTGAAAGCGATTCAGGTATTTTCCGCTTGTAACCTCACAATTGATTGACCTTCCTTTAGATTTCCGTTTTCTCTTTCTTTTGTAATGATATAAAAAGTTATTCTGTCTTTAATGCTTCCAGAATAATTGTAAAATTCAAGTTTGGTATATATGCTACCTTGTTTCCTTTATATTCATAATTAGTGAATAGCTAAATATTTTCAGCAATTAATCCAAATAATTCTTTTGTTTTTCCTGTTGAAGTGAACTCCCAAATGTCTTCAGGTATTTCATACACGAATGTAGGATATCCGGCCTGAGCTATAGGTTTTGAAACTAAAACTGCTGAAGTTGATTTATATGTTTCATTGCCGGTAACCGGATAATAGTTAAAATCACTTGTTTTTTCAATATTTCGGGCAATATTTACTGAAGCGCTATCCATTTCAGGAGTGGCCAGATAAAATCCTTCACCATAAGTAGGATTATGAGAGTGACTTATTATAACTGCATCCGCATCGGAGGAAGTTACATCAGGATTCACGTAGTCATGAACGAGGCTTTCTCCATTTGCTCTTCCCTCATTGTAGTCTTCTGGATTTTGTGTAACTGTCACCTTGTAGTTTATGATTTTTATATCATCGTTTCCGAATTCCTTTGCTGCCTGAATTTCAGGATCAATTGACAATGTTTCTCTTGGATGAATTCCTGTGATTAGGGCAATGCATTTTGTTGCATTTTCATTTCCGGAAATTCCCTTTTCGACAGTTCCAATACTTGTATTGGCTAATGTAGTATACTCAATTTCATTATAATTGTGGGTTACAATAAAAAATCCTCCGAATAAAACGATAATGAATAAAATAATAATGAGTTTTGTTTTCAGTTTCAAATTTATCACCTTAAAAGCGTTGAATTTGATTAATGTCTAATGGTATTTTGATGTTTTTATTATTTAAATTAGATTAAAAATAGTTTGTATTATAAAATTATAAAAAAAGTTGATATTAAAAAAAGATTCAAAGGTGTTTAAAAATAGGTTTTCAGTTATGTTTATTCTGAATCTTCTTTTTCTTTCATTTGTTCTTTTAGGTTTTCAATTCCTATAATCATATTATATCCTCCATGATTTTACCTCAAGCACAATTTTTTAAAATTGTGTTACTCAAGTTAATATTTGATTTCATCATATATAAATATTTAGGCATACCTAAATTTTTATGAATAATAATTTATAGCATATATAACATAGTATAAAGTAATTCTAAAAGAGGTTAAAACATGGATTATGATGTAGTATATATTGGAAGCGGAAATGCATCATGGCAAGGTGCTCGATTTTTAAGGAAAGCCGGTCTCAAGATATTAATCATTGAAGAAAGTTTATATGGTGGCACATGTGCAAATAGGGGATGCAACTCAAAGGCATTGCTTGATGCACCATATGAGATTAAAGCGTTGGCGGATAACTTTGAAGGAGTTGGAAAAGCCGGAAACTTTGATGTGGATTGGCCTGCGTTAATGAAATTTAAACAAAAACGCATTGCAAACATGGCACCGTTTTTGGATGGAAAATTCAAGGAATATGACCTTGATGTTGCTCATGGGAAAGGAATGATAGTGGATGAGCATACAGTAAAGGTGGGTGATGATACATACACCACAGATAAGATTGTAATAGCTACAGGTCTAAAGCCGGTTATTCCGGATATTCCAGGTAAAGAGTATTTGCATGACAGTACAGATTATTTGGATATGGAAGAGCTTCCTGACCATGCAATTATTATAGGTGCCGGTTTTGTGGGCATGGAATTTGCATCAATCCTTGCAGAAGCGGGATTGAGTGCAGATGTGATAATCAGGGGAAACATGGCATTGAAATACTTCCACCAGCCATATGTGCAAAGGGTCATTGATAAATTGGAAAAGAAAAACATTCGCTTCCATTTCAATGAGCAGGTAAGCGAAGTGATAAGCAATGTTGAAATTCAAGACCCTGAAGCCAAAATCTTGAATTTTGAAAATGCATTAAATACTGATGAATTCCTAAGAGATCCTGAAGCAAAAATCGACAATAAGCCATATGAAAACGGATTCACTGTTAAATGTGAAAGCGGATTGAGTCTAACCGGTGATTATGTGGTTGCAGCAATAGGAAGGGAGGCCAATGTAGAAGGAATAGGCCTTGAGAATGTGGGATTGACATACACAAAAACAGGAATCAAGGTTAACGGACACCTGCAGACTGAGGTTCCAAATATCTATGCCTCCGGCGATGTGGCTGACACAGGCATTGCAAAATTGGTAACAGTTGCAATACACCACTCAAAATACCTTGCAAAAGAGTTGTTGGGTGAAGCTGATGAGATTACCTATCCGGTTGTCCCCGCTGTTGCATATACAATTCCTAGAGTTGCTACAGTCGGAGTTCCTGCATATGTTGCCGAGGAAAGTGAAGAATATGACGTCCACACAATTAGATACGGAAATTCCTATTCTTTGGAACTTAAAAATGACACAACTGCTGAAGCTAAGGTAATCGTGGATAGGAATCTCCAGATTGTCGGCGCTGAAATATATGCTGCTGATGCTGAAAATGTCGCAAACATGTTTGCATTCATCATAAACAAGAAGATTACATTAGAAGAGCTCGACTACATGATTTATGCATTCCCATCAAGCAGTTCCGTCTGTCTGTATAAGCTGCATAATATACATTATGATTTATAAAAGAAATGAGGGGTTAGAATGAATGATGGCAAGATAACTTATAGTGATGTTGAAGAGTATGAGACATTATTCACTTTGGCTCCTTCATTTCTGCTTGAACTATTGGCCAGAAGGAATAAGAATTTGGTTTCCAGGTATAAGCCAATCATTCAGGGATATATGGACAATCTCACTTTGGATCAAAGGAATAAGCTGGATATAATTTTAAGCAGTGATGTCGATGAACTTCAAGGAATAATGGATGAGGCATATCGCAGAAGCGGAAAAAGGCAATATCAGATTCTTGCCAATCCAAATTATAAGAAGTTCATTGTAGATAATCTTGATGGCTTACGCGAAATGATTTAGTTTGGTGATAAAAATGGATTATTTGAATTTTGAAGAAGAGCGTATTAAGTTTACTCCCATTATCATGTATATCGATTACATTCATCTTCTTCAGGACGACTATTACAAAAGAAACTATGAGAATATCACTCCCCGTGACGTCACATATCTAATGAACATATTCTATCATCAAAACTGTTCACAAAAGGAATTATCTAAATTGTTATATGTTTCAGAGTCTAATGTTACACAGATTATAAAAAGATTGGAGAAAAATGGATTTATTGTCCGTATTCCAGATGAAAAAAATAAAAGTCGTAAAATTATTAATTTAACAAATGAAGGAAAATTGCTTGTTTTCAGTTTACTTAAGGACATGTTTGAGTGGGAAGGTGAATTTTTCAAGGATTATCCTGCTGAAGATGTTGAAAAATTCAAAAAGATGCTCTATGAGTATTCCCAAAAGACTATCAGAGACATATAAAAATTTATATATTTATTTTGATATAATATCCATAAAGACTTAAGAAACTTAAGTCATTTATTTTAGGTGATATGATGTCAGATAAAGAAAAAACTATTGAAGCATTACAAGCAATTGTAACCGGATTATCCGCAAACTCTTTTGGACACAGAATTCAATCAAAAATATTCGCAGGATTAGGTTTCCAATCACTTGGAGACAAGTACGCTACTCATGCAACCGAAGAAATGGATTTTGTTGAACAGTTCATGGACCGTATTTTAGATTTAGGTGGAGAAATCAAACAGGAAGCACAAGAAGCCAAGCCAGTTTACACTGATATTGTTGAATTCATCGAAGCAGACTACAATGTATCTGTCGAAGGAATCGCATTTTTAAATGAAATGATGGAATCCGGAATTTTTGATGCAACCACTTACGATTTAATGAAAGTCTACCTCAAAGATGAAGAGGAAGACATGTACTGGAGCGAACAACAATTGGACTTATGCAAAATGATTGGAAAACAAAATTACCTAACTCAATTGTTGATAAATGATCAGTCTGCAGCAGAATAATTGATTAAAATGAAAATTGAAGCTGTAAAAACAATAGAAAATGGTTTCATGAACCAAGGATTTGCCTTTGGCGGTGAAGAAGGTCAGGAAAAATTTGATAATTCAGTTAAATACAGATCAAGCATCCAAAACTTCCTGATTGACACTGGTGATGATGTCATCCTTGTCGACACAGGTGTTCCAAGCACATTTCCTGTTAATGAACCTGATGAAACAACGCCATTATTCATGGGAGATAAAGTAACTCCTTATCTTGATGCGCTCAATGAATTGGGATATGATAAGGATGATGTGACAAAAATCATCATCACCCACAAGCACATTGACCATACAGGTGAAATCAGTCAGTTTCCAAATGCTAAGGTGTACATCTCCAAAACCGAAGCTGAGGAAATGAACCTTGAGAGTGACAATATTGTGCCTGTGGAATTTGACGATGGAGCATACTATAACTTCGAAAAGTCACAAAAAATTGTTGATGATGTATATCTCATTGAAGCGATTGGACATACAACAGGTAACAGTATCGTAATTGCAAAGGACGATGATTTATTTTATATGTTTCAGGGAGATGTTACATATACGGATGAGGCTTTGTATGAAAACAAGCTCTCAATAGTGTTTGAAGATATTGAAAAGGCAAGGGAAACATTGGACAATGTCCGTGAATTTGTCAAAAATAATCCAACAGTGTACCTATCAACACATACCCCATACGGCCATGAAAACCTGGAAAACAAAACTGTTGTTGATTTGGAAAACCCTCCGGAAAGTATTTATTACGAATAGATTCTTTCCTTTTTACTTTTTTTGATAGTATGAAACTATTATATTATACCACCACTGGAAACAACCTGTATATTGCAAAACAGTTGGGTGGTGAATTATTAAGCATACCGCAATTGATGAAAAACGGTGAACTTGATATTGAAGATGATGTTGTAGGCATTATTTTTCCCGTATTTTTTGCAACATCACCTAAGACACTTAGGGAATTTGTTCAAACGGTAAATATTAAAGCTGATTACTTATTTTTAATCACTTCCTACGGATCAGACGGGGACCAAAATGCATTGAAAATAATGAAGGACACGTTAAATCAAAGAGGAATCAACGTAAATTATACAAATTCTGTCTTGATGGTCGATAATTTCTTGCCTGTATTTGACATGGCTCGCGAAAAGGAAATCAAAAAGGATTTGGATGTTGACAGTGAGATTGAATCAATCAAAAATGATATCATAAACAGAAAAGAGTACATCTTTGATAAGAAACATTTTACCGATGTTGAAAATATTGAGGAAATTTTGGAAACAACAATGACTTCCAAATATCATATTCAGGTTGGTGAAGAATGCAATAACTGCAGAATATGCACACAGGTCTGTCCAAGGGGAAATATCACATTAACTGAGGAAAATCCAGTGATTGGGGATGATTGCGATTTCTGTTTAGGTTGCGTGCAACACTGCAAAGTACGTAACTTGACAATCAATGATGAATTGAATCCCGATGAGAGATACAGAAATCCAAATATTAAAATCTCAGAAATCATAAAAAGTAATAATGTGATTAAATGAAAGTGAATGTCAAAAAACATACTATGATGTATCCGGCACCTGCTGTCGTTGCAAGTGCCTATGATGAAGAAGGTCGAGCAGACGCATGCACTCTTGCATTTGCCACAATGTGCTCCCATCATCCTCCAGCAGTGATGATTGCAATTAATACGACATTAAAAAGAAAAACATTGAAGAGCATATTGCAAACCAAAGAGTTTTGCATTGGTTTTCCAAGTGTGGAACATATGGCTGAAGTTGATTATTTGGGAATTGAATCAGGCTACAATGCAGATAAATTAGCTAAAGTCAACTATTCTCATCACAAGGCCGAAAAGGTTAATGCACCTATCATAGATGAGTTTAAGGTAAGCCTGGAATGCAGGGTAATGCATATTGCAGAGGTCGGATCTCACACACAGATAACCGGCGAAATAGTTAATGTTCAGGCCGATGAAGAAGTTTTAAATGATAAGAACAAGATAGATTTCAAATTGCTTGACCCTTTAGCGTATGATGACATAACACATTCATATTATAGAACCGGCGATAAGATAGCAGATGCATTTAAAGCCGGATTGAAATTCAAAAAATAATTTTACTAGGTGAAAATATGAAGCTCAAATCAGCAGTCATTATTGGATTAATGCTCTTAATAGGTATTTTAGCAATATCTTCAGCTGCAAGTTATGATTTTAATAACCAGATTGTTGATGGTTTGAATTCAACTTCAGATTATGCACAGGCGCTTGACGATGCAAAAATAAGCAATAAGACAGTCCTATTGATTTTTGATCAGGATAGCTGTTATTACTGTGACTTATTGAAGGAAGATACATTAAGTGATTTGGAAGTTCAAGAAATCCTAAACAATGATTATATTGTTGTGGATGTGGATATTAATCAGGAAGCTTCACTTGCAGCTGAATACCAGGTATTTGGAACTCCAACAATGGTATTTTTAGATGGTGATGCCAATCAAATCTATAGAATTGAGGGATATGTTCCTGCAGATGAATTCTTATATGATTTAAAGGAGATTTAAATGGAAATCTTCCCTATCATCTCTTTTTTTACCGGAGTAATATCAATATTGTCTCCGTGTATCTTGCCCATTTTGCCCATTTTTGTAGGGGTTAGCTTGGAATCCAAAAGCAAAAGCAGATTAATTTCATTTATTTTGGGATTGCTGAGCATTTTTATTGTAGTAATCTTTTTAACAGCATTTTTCACTTCAATATTATATTCCTATATCGTATATGTGCGGATTGTTTCATCATTGATTCTATTGATTATAGGAATTTTGATGTTTTTCAACAAGTCATTTAATTTTAAAAGTTTGCCTCATATAAATGGTGATGATGTAATTTCATCCTATTTGCTTGGGCTTTTGACATCAATTGCTTGGGCTCCATGTTATAGTGGCTATTTGATTTCACTTATAGCATTACTTGTCAGTACAAACTCATCATTTTATGCAGTAATGAATATTTTATTATATTGCTTAGGCTTTGCTTTGACATTGTTCGTTTTAAGTTTTGTGATATCAAAAATAGATTTGGAAAAGTTGATTTCAAAGACACGGCATATTCCTAAAATATTTTCAATATTGATAATAATTGGAGCCATATACCTACTTTTAACATCATTGTGAAAGGAAAAGTATTTTTTAAATGAAATCAAAGATTTAATTAAATGAAGGATTACTTATATATTGATTCCAGTGATGATGCTCATCAGGCCAAATTCAAAGTTTCAAAAACGCCAAAAGTAGAGTACCTAATCAAGGAAAAAAGGTACGATGAAGCATTAAATGAAATCAATGACCTATTGAAAACTGATGAAAGCTTTGAAAACTTGAACCTAAAGGCAATAATTCTGGATGGATTGTCCAGGTATGAAGAATCCTGCGAGTTTTATGATAAGGCATATGGATTGAACCATTCAGATGAAATTCAATTAGGCAAGGCCAACACATTATATAATTGGGCCAAGGTGACCTTTTTTCCCGAAGGGGATTATGAAAAGGCAATTAAACTGATTGATGATGCATTGGATACAATTCCCGATGGAGAGGATGCATCTGAATACTATTTTTTAAAGGCTGAAATTCTTGAGGCATTAAACCAATTGGTAGACGCCCAAAAATATTATTTGATGGCACATAAACAGTTTGACAAGGTAAATGAATTGGAATCACAAATAAATTATCTGAATAGCACTGAAGATACTTTAATAAATGTTGTGGGTACAGATTTTCATGATTTCACTCCTCAGGCGGGAATGATTGTTGATCTGATTAAGGAAGAGGACAATGAACATGATCCTGATGCCATTGCTGTTTTCTACAATGAAAAAATGGCAGGTTATGTTGCAAACAGTGATTATACCTTAATTGATGAGGTCAAAAGTGCAAGCAAAATTAATCATTCGATCAAAGAAAATCAGAAGGCAGAGATTTTATTCATCTATCTGGGCGAATACGTAATAGCTAAATTAATTTAGTTAATTTTAAATATCATTTTTAAATTAATTAATAAGAGAGGTTGATTAGATGAAAATTTTAGCATTACAGGCAAGTCCTAGAAAAAAGGGCAATACAAATCGCATGTTGGATGAAATGATTAAAGGGGCCGAAGATAATGGTCACGAAGTTAAAAAATATTTTCTGAATTCACTTGACATTAATCCATGCAGTGGATGTGAAATTTGTGCTAAAGGAAAGGACTGCAGATTCGAGGATGATGGAACTGAAATCATCGACCAGCTTGCAGAAGGAGCTGGTGTAATTCTTGCTTCTCCAATTTACTTTGGTCAAATGACTGCTCAGGCAAAGACCATTGTTGATAGATTCTATTCCATTTTCAACAATCCTGACAAGAAGTTCAACGGCAAGGCCGCAATGATTTTCACTCATGCATATCCTGATAAGGACATTTATGAACCTTACATTAAGCTCACTGAAGCACAGCCATTCATGAACAACACCGAACTCGAATACATCGAAACATTGGAAGTTTCAGGCGTCAAGTTCATCGGTGATGCTGATAAGGCAGAAGAAGATCTTAAAAAGGCCTATGAAATTGGTCAAAAATTTTAAATTAAAGAAGATAAAAATCTTCTTTTTCTAATTTTAAATAAAAAGAGTATTAAATTACTTCAAAGCCAAGCAATTTAATCTGGTTGGATATTAATTTTGGATCATCATCAA